>Ga0163148_10000873_pt1 | contig 40666 bp, 41 predicted proteins | sample OliLakLV19MP7P2_FD_148606 | JGI IMG/M metagenome (GOLD analysis project Ga0163148, IMG submission 148606) | Freshwater microbial mat bacterial communities from Lake Vanda, McMurdo Dry Valleys, Antarctica- Oligotrophic Lake LV.19.MP7.P2 | ecosystem: Environmental > Aquatic > Freshwater > Lake >... | reverse complement strand
TCATCGGACCCCATCAGGGCCAGCGGCCGTTTAATGGCTGCATCAACAGGCCGAAGACACGTCCGCACCCCGACTGGCGCAGCTCGAACGTCAAATTAGTCCTTGCAACGCGGGAGCCATCCAGACACGCCCTTCGGGCTTCGGCAAGCTGCCATGTCATGACACTGAGCGGCTTGCCTAGCCGTAGCTGCGCGTGGGGCAGAGGCGCCCGCCTTCGCCCTTCGGGCTTCGGCGAGGCAGCCTTCGCTCCGCTCCGCGCAGCGAAGGCTGGTGCGCTCGAGAGGACTCGAACCTCCACGATGTTACTCGCTGCCACCTCAAGGCAGTGCGTCTACCAATTCCGCCACGAGCGCACATTGAAGCCGGGCAAGCCCGGTTCGGGTAGAGAGGGCGGGGGGTTACCAGACCCGCCGGAAACGAACAAGGGCCGCGGCGAATGCCACGGCCCTGCCCGTTTCAGTCCCGAGGGACCGATTATTGGGTGTAGAGCTCGGAAATGGAGACCACGGCCGGCTGGTTCGAGGCGTTGCCGTAGGTGCCGACCCAGATGTCGTACTGGCCGGATGCCGGCGTGCCGAAGCGGAGCGACGGGTTCAGGCCGGCGTTGCCGCCGTCATCGTCGCAATACCATTGGCCGTCGGGGCCGTTGACGACGAGGGTCGTGTCGGCGCTGGAATTGACCGAGATGATCAGCGGCAGCGAGCCGGCGGTGAAGTTCAAGCGGACGTCCGGCGCTTCGGCGACGAAGCCGCGGCACGAACTGGAGACGGTCTGCGACGCGTCGATCCGACCGCCAGAGAGGACGTTCACGTTGTACGGGTCAGGCGTGAAGCCGCCCGACAGGTTCACGGTCCCGTAGGCCGGTTGCAAACCGTAGTTTTGGGCAGCAGCGATGCCCGCGGTGGTGACAGCAGCAAACGCCGCGCCGGCGGCGAGGATGCGTGCGATAGGCGACATGATAGTTCCCCGGTTGAACGCGTCGGCTCTGACGCGCGATATCCACGTTGGCGTCCCGCGCCTGAGCCGGACATGAACAGACGGGTAAGATTCCGTCTAGCCGAAAAGAGCGTGAATTTAGGCTGCGGCGTTAAATTCGTGCACGTCAGCGGCCTCCGTCACCGTAATACAGAGCCGGTCGCCCTGAATGGTGATTTCGCCCCTGGCGATGGGATGGCCGGCAGCCAGGATCCAGAGCTGGTCGGTTTCCTTTGTATCCAAGGGGATCACCGCCCCCCGGCCCATGCGCAGAAGCTGTTGCATGGGCATTTGGCAGCGGCCGAGCACAACCGAGAGTTCGATATCGACGTGGTGGACTTGGCTTCTTTCGGACACGTGGCGTTCCCATCTGATTCCGGTCTAGTCGAACCTGAAAGGGTTGCCGGCGCGTGAACGAAGCTGAACGAATTGAATGGGCCGTCTCGCCGGGGCTGACCGATTATGAGACCGCGGTCACGGCCATGGAGGCGCGTGCCGCGGCGATCGCGGCGGGCGAAGCCGGCGAATTGGTTTGGCTGCTCGAACATCCCCCGCTCTACACGGCGGGCGTCAGCGCCAAGGACACCGACCTCTTGGCGCCCGATCGTTTCCCGGTGTTTCGCACCGGACGTGGAGGCCAGTTCACCTATCACGGGCCAGGACAGCGCGTCGCGTACGTCATGCTCGATCTGCGCACACGCGGGCGCGATGTGACGCGCTTTGTGGCCGATCTGGAGCACTGGATCATCGGCGCGCTGACGCGCTTCAACGTCAAAGGTGAAATCCGCGACGGGCGCGTCGGCGTTTGGGTTGAACGCAAGGGCCCGGGCTGGGCGCGCGAGGACAAGATCGCCGCCATCGGCGTGCGCTTGCGCAAGTGGGTGAGCTTTCACGGCATCGCGCTCAATGTCGAACCGGAGCTAGAACATTTCTCCGGCATCACGCCCTGCGGCATTGCAGCGCCGCAATATGGCGTCACCAGTTTGGTTGACCTGGGTTTACCGATCACGATGAACGACGCCGACGCGGCACTGCGCGACTCGTTTCACCGCGTGTTTGGCGCCACAAGAGATGCGCAACCCCCGGCGTAGGCTGCGAGTAGTATTTGCATCTGTGCGCAATCACACCATCCTCTCGGTCATGAGTTCGAAAAGTGATCAGATGAAAGCGCCAGCCGACAAGACCGCCAAGCGCATCAGCACCGAAGAATGGTTTGCGCGCTACGACTCCGCCGATTTGTTGAAGCCGCAGAGGCACGCGCCGCGACCGAAGATGCAACCGCCCGCGGACCGCGTCGCGGTGCGCGCTTAGCCTTCGCCTTTTCACAGCAAGCCAGGCAGGCGCGCCATCATCGGCGCGCCTTTTTCATTGCCGTCAGCGCTTTGGCGTCAGTTCAGCACCTTAAAATTCATGGCGCTGCGTCCAAAGCCGCATCGGTGCGCATCTGTGTCAGCAATGGGGCAATCAACCCCGCCTGCTATGGAGCTGACGATGGAAGCCGATGTGTTTGTCCCGTTTGTGTTTTTCGCCTTTCTGGGCGCGGTAATCCTGGTGCCTGTGCTGGCCCGCGAGCGCACCAAGCGCTCGGCTCACGATCTTATTTCGCAGGCTATGGCGCGCGGCCAACCGCTTGAGCCGTCGCTCGTATCGCAACTGACGCAGAACATGCTCGAAGAAGGCAACCGCGCCCGCAGAAGCCTCGGCAACGGCGTCATCCTGTTGGCGCTGGCGGGCGGCTTTGTCGCCGCCGGCTTTGTCATCGACGGCTACGACCACGATGGCGACGTCATTCGCGGCATGGCGGTGCCAGCCGTTCTGTTGGGCACAGTCGGTGTCGCGTTTTTGCTGCTCGCGGTCATCGACTACGCGACGAAGAAGCGGAACGCGTAGACGAGCTTGCGCGCAATTTACGCGCGGAGGCCGTATCATGCGGCCTCCGCTTCGTTCTCTGCGGGTTGATGTTTGCTGCTGCAGAAAGTTCGTACCGCCCGCATCCAGCGCAAGTTTCAGCGGCATCTCACGAGAATAGAAGCCGGGAGGAAAACATGCTCATGAAGAATTCTCGCTCACTCGTGGCCACTGCGTTGCTTTGGTGCGCGGTTGGCGGCGCGCAGGCCGCAGACGTCACGCAATCGGAAGCGATCGTCGTCACCGGCCAAACGCCGGAGCGTCTCAATCAATTCGTTGATCAGCTCACCGCCGTATCGCCTATGGCGGATCAATTGCCGCGCTGGGACAATCGCATCTGCACCAGCGTCGCCGGCCTGCCGCGCCGACAGGCTGAATTTTTCGCAGACCGCGTCGCACAGCGTGGCGCGGCGCTTGGCCTAGAACCGGGCGAGCCTGGATGCCAAGCCAACGTATCGATCTTCTTCAGCTCCGAGTCCGACGTGCTCGCGCGCCGGATGTTCGAGGAAGACCGCGCCATGTTCGCGTATTTCTATGAGGCCAACGTCGCGACGCTCGGGCAAGGCGCTTTCAACAGCACCTTCCTGAACTCCACTGCGCCAGTTCGCTGGTGGCACGTGGCGCGGACCGTTGGCGCCAACGGCATTTCACTGAGCGGTGATGCGTCGCAGGGCGGGCTCAGCAATGCGCCAGTGCAACGCTCAACCGGCACCCGCATGCGCAACGAAACGCGCCAAGACCTGAGCCGCGTTATCATCGTCGTCGACGCCAGCCGCGTTGGCACGGCCCCGCTTTCCGCGATCGCCGACTATGTGTCGATGGTTGCGTTGGCCCAGATCGATCCGACGGCCGATACGTCCGGCTACCCAACCATCCTCAACCTGTTCGAACAGAGCGGCGAACGGCCGACGAGCTTGACGGATTGGGATATGGCCTTCCTGGACGGCCTTTACCGCAGCACGCGCTACGCGCCCAACGCACGCCAGCAGGAACGAGAAATCGCACGGCGAATGAACGGGGCCGCCAACTAGAAGCTGCGTCAGGGCAATGCTTAGGAGGCCGCGACTTGGCCGCGGCCTCTTTTTTTGCACGATCAGGGGGCAGTGTGGACTTCGGCTCGGAACTCCTGGAACGATCCCCACATGCGATTACTGCTTCTCCTCGCCACTTTGGCGCTCTCCTCCTGCGGTGCGAGCAATATTGCGACCGCTACGGTTGTGGCGGCGCCGTTGCCGCGTGAAGCCGGCGACTGGGTTGGGTTGTCGCCGCAGCCGGTGGTGATCGACGGCGAGACGTTGACGGCGACCTGCTCGGATGCGCCGGGCAGCGATGCAGCGTTCAAGTTTTGGGCGCGGCGCGGAGTCTCGAACAACGTCGTCGTGTTCTTCGATGGCGGCGGCGCCTGCTGGGACACGATCACCTGCGCGGTGCCGCGTCTCGCGGCCAACACGCGCGAGGAGGACGGCTTCTACAAAGGCGAAATTCTGCCGAGCGACGATCCCGCGACGCTGAGCGGCATTTTCGATCTCGACAATCCACGCAACCCGCTGCGCGATTGGAGTTTCGTGTTCGTGCCCTATTGCACCGGCGATGTACACTCCGGCTCCAACACCGCGACTTACACCAATCCCGACACCGGCGAATCCTTCAACATCCAGCATCGCGGCGCTGACAATTTCCGCGTCGTGCTGGAATGGATGCGGGCGAATTTCGAAGCGCCGGGCGAAATCCTGGTCACCGGCTCCAGCGCCGGCGCCTACGGCGCGGCCACTCATTATGCGCGCGTGCGTGAAGCGTTTCCTACCGGGCGAGCGATGATGCTGGGCGACGCCGGCCAAGGCGTGACGACGGTGGACTTCCTCGAACAGCGCAACGGCAACTGGCGCTATCAGTTGCCGGAAAGCATCTTCGGCGCCGACCCCGCCCTCACCGCCGATGACGACATCGTCGCACAGCTCGCGGCGCACTTTCCGAATGATCGCTTTGCCCAATACACGACGGCGCAGGACATCACCCAAACCGGCTTCTACGCGCTGATGGGCGCGCCGCGCGCCTGCCGGGCCTGGACCGAAAAGATGATGACCGATCTGACCCGCCGGCAAGATGCGGCGAACTTCCGCTCGTACGTGGCGTCCGGCAACTCGCACACGATCCTGCGCTCGCCGCTCTTCTACAGCCAACGCAGCGGCGGCGCCCCGTTCGCGGAGTGGGTGGCGGCGATGTTGGCCGAGGACAGCGCCGCCTGGAGCAACCGGGTTTGCACCAATTGTCTGGCGCCGCCGCCGCGTTGCCGCTTCTGATCCATGGCCGCGCCGACCATCTTCGTGGACGCCGACGCCTGCCCGGTGAAGGAAGAGATTTACCGCGTCGCCCGCCGCACCGGCTGTCCGGTGCAGGTGGTGGCCAATAGCTTCATGCGCGTGCCGCCGGATGTGACACTGACCGTGGTCGATGCCGGGCCGGACATCGCCGACGATTGGATCGCCGAGCGCGTGCAGCCCGGCGACATCGTCATCACCAACGATATTCCGTTGGCCGACAGGACGTTAAAGGCCGGCGGCGCGGCGCTGGGCGCGACCGGCAAGGCGTTCACTGAAAGCTCGATCGGCTCGGCGCTGGCGCAGCGCGAGTTGATGGAGCATCTGCGCTCGTTCGGCGAAGGCGGCGGCGGGCCAAAGCCGTTCTCGCAAGCCGACCGCTCGCGCTTTCTCTCGGCGCTCGATGCCGCAGTGCAAAAGGCCAAAAGGCGCGCTTAGCCGCGCCGGGGCCAATGTGCGATTCACGCTAAGCGTGCTAGACCTTCAAGGGTGGGCATCGCCGGCTCCGCCAACAAGGGCAAGCGCAATGCAAGTACGGTTTTGGGGTACACGAGGGTCGATCGCCACGCCGGGCCCCTCCACGGTCAGATACGGCGGCAATACCTCATGCGTGGAGGTGCGCTCGGACTCCGGCACGCTGATCCTGCTCGATTGCGGCACCGGCGCGCACGCGCTTGGGCAAGCGCTGCAGGAGCGTGCCAGCAAATGCTCGGGCCATATCCTGATTTCGCACACGCATTGGGATCACATTCAGGGGCTGCCGTTCTTTGCGCCGCTGTTTGTGGCCGGCAATGAGTGGCACATTTACGGGCCGCGCGGGCTCGGCCAGTCGCTCCGCGAAGTTCTGGCCGGCCAGATGGAGTACGCCTACTTCCCGGTGGCGCTGAACGCGTTTGCGGCGACGGTGCACTATCATGAGGTGATCGAAGGCGGCTTTATGATCGGCGACATCCGCATCGCCACGCAATATCTCAACCACCCGGCGCTGACTGTGGGCTATCGCATCGAGGCGGACGGCGCGACGCTGGTCTACGCCTCAGACCACGAACCCAACAACGCTGACGCCGGCCACGGCCACGGCGCCCCGCCCGAAGGCGGCGACCTCACCCATGTCGAGTTCATCCGCGACGCCGATCTCGTCATCCACGACGCGCAATACACCGCCGCTGAATACCCAGCGAAGATCGGCTGGGGGCACAGCACCATCGAGTATGCGGTCGACATGGCGATCGACGCCGGCGTGCGGCAAGTCTCGCTCTTCCATCACGACCCATCCCGCAACGACGAGGCCGTCGACAAGCTGCTGGCGATCGCGCGCAAACGCGCCAAGGACGCGGGCTCGGCGCTGATTGTGTCGGCGGCGGCGGAAGGCGATGTGATCGAACTCAGCAAGCCGGAGGACGAAGCCAAGTTCGCGCCGTTCCTGCCGTCAAGCCTCGTCAATCCGGGCGGCGACATCGCCGAAGAATTGGTGCTGACCAGCGCTTGCGGTGAAGGCGACTGCGCCCTGCTCGCCGCCGCCGCCAAGGCGGACGGCATTCCGAACTGGTCTGAACTTTCGGTGGAGGCACTGAAGATCGCCGTGCGCAGCGGCACGCCGTCTCTGATTTTCATCGGCGATCATGAGCCCGGCGTCGACCCGGTGGATATCTGCCGTGAATTGCGCGCGCTGCAAACACCAGGTGACCAACAGGTGCCGATCATCATCGTCACCGATCAGGCCAGCGTCGATATCGAACGCGGCGAAGCGGCGGGCGTCACCGACTGGCTGACACGTCCGTTCAGCACGCAATATGCACGCTCGCGCATGCGGGCCTGGCTGCTCCGGTCGATGCTGCGCTGGCGCAAGGCGGCGCTGCCGTATGACGAGGAAACGCGCATCGCGGCCGTGGAGCGCCTTGGGCTGCTCGATACCGAAGCGGAAGAACGCTTCGATCGGCACACCCGCATCGCCGCCGCCGCGCTCGATGCGCCGATTGCGCTGCTGACTTTGGTCGATCGTGATCGGCAATGGTTCAAGTCGCACCAAGGGTTCGACTTTAGCGAAACACCGCGCGACATCGGCTTTTGCTCGCACGCGATCCTGGACGACGAACCGCTCGTGGTCACCGACGCGCTGCATGACGATCGCTTCGCCGAGAACCCGGCCGTCGTCGGCGATCCGCGCGTGCGCTTCTATGCTGGGGTGCCGCTCCACGCGGCGGACGGCAGCCGTGTGGGCGCGCTTTGCGTGGTCGACAACAAGCCGCGAAGCTTAAGCGGCGCGCAGATGAAGATGCTGCAGGATATCGCCCGCCTGGTGGAAGAAGAATTGGCGCAAGAGCCGCCCGCGAACGTAGCGGTCATCGCCCGCAAGCCGCTGGGCTCATAGGCGGCGCCAAAGCGCAAGAAAGTGCAAGCGGCTAAACCGGGCGACCGGCAACCTCTCCTCATTAACCCTGAGAGGAAGCCTTTATGAACACCAGCCTGCAACTCGTATCACGCTTGGCCAGCGCCATCTGCGTGGCTTGCGTTCTCATGATGGCGACGAATGTCCACGCCGTCGAACGCGCCGTCAGCGTGCGTACGCACGATCTCGATCTCTCCACCACGCGCGACGCGCGCATGCTGCTGCGCCGGCTCGACCACGCCGCAGAGCGCGTTTGCGACGACACCTTGGCGGGCTTTCATCCCTCGGCGCGGCGGGCCTTTCTAGCCTGCAGCGAAGCCGCCTTGGCGCGGGCCGTCGCGCGCATCGATGCGCCACTGGTGCAGGCAGAATATGCGCTACGGTTCCGGCGATCCGGCGGCGAGTCCTAGGTCGACAATCGGTCATCATTTTTGCGAGAATTGAGGCATGGCGCGCATCATTCCCCTCTGGCGCTCGGCCGAGATCAGCGTGCATCGCTTCGATCATCCGGTAGAGCACGAAGACCAACCCTACGAGGGCCACGCCGACACGTTCATGGCGAGCTTCGTCGAGGACGGCACGTTCGATCTGGAAATCGGCGAAGGCCGCTGGCGCGTGACCCCAGGCGACGTAATGCTGAGCCATCCCGGCATGCGCTTCCGCGCCGATTTTCAGGGCAAGGGCTTCAACGATACGTGCCTTTCGTTGACCTATGTCGCCGCCAACGACGAGGGCTTCGACCGCGCCCGCACCTGGGCCAAGGCGGGCCGGCCGGTACTCGCGGCCAGCAACCGGCTGCGCTATTTGCGCTGGGGCCTCCGGCGGGCGGTGGAAACCAACGCGCCGATGTTCGCGGAGTATTGCGCTACTGAGATTTTTCACGAAGCGCCGCGCAATGAGCCTCAGCGCCTATTCAGCGAGCGCAAATTTTCCTGGTACGCCGAGCGCGTGAATCACGCGCGCGAGCAACTGGACGTCGAATTTGCCGAGGCGTGGAGCGTGTCCGATCTGGCGCGCTCGGTCGGCATGAGCATGTTCCACTTCACGCGTGTGTTCACGGCGCTAACTGGCCTGCCGCCGCACCGCTATTTGCTGAAGGCGCGGCTCAACGCCGCTCGGTCGATGCTGCGCGAGGGCCGCAGCGTTACCGAGACGTGCTTTGCCTGCGGCTTCGGAAATCTCAGCCACTTCACCCGTAGCTTTGAGCGCCGTTACGGCTGCACGCCCTCGCGCGTCACCGCTTAGATTGGCACGAAAGCGCAAGCCGTGGCGTGGTGCGGGGCGCTAGCCTCTTGTCATGATGCTGACGGGAAACGCCAATGGATCTCCGCTTCGCCGCCTACCCTGTGCTCGCCGCCGCCTTGGCCACTTGTGCGAGTTCTGCCACGGCCAACCCAGAGGAAGACCGCCGCGCGGTGGCGGCGATCGATACCGCCTACCAAGCAGCGGTGGAGCGCAACGACGCGGAGGCGATGGCGGCTATCCTGCACGAAGACATGATCCTGGTGATCGGCGCCGGCACGGTGTTCACGCGTGAGGACTTGTTGGAGTCCGCGCGCTCGGCCGAGTTCATCTATGAGCGGCAGGTCGAAGACGCCGGCACGCAAACTGTGCGCCTTTACGGACGCGACACCGCCATTGTAACGGCGCGGCTCTGGCTGAAGGGGACGCGCAACGGTCAGGCTTTCGATCGCCGGCTTTGGTTCAGCGACACGTACGTCCGCACGCCGCAAGGATGGCGGTACGCATTCGGGCAGGCGTCGCTCGCACTACCTGAGACTTAGCCCAGCTCAATCATCACTTCGTCCGCGGCGACGCTGGCGCCGGCGGCGACGTGGACGGTGGCGATTGTGCCGTCGCGTTCGGCGCGGATGATGTTTTGCATCTTCATCGCTTCGACCACGGCGACGCCCTCGCCCGATTTCACTTCCTGTCCGGGCTTCACGTCGATGGAGATGACGAGACCAGGCATCGGCGAGACGATGAGCTTTGAGGTGTCGGCCTTTTGCTTTTCCGGGATGCGCTTGTGCAATTCAGCGCCGCGCGGCGTGGCGACGAGCGCCAGCACGGTGACGCCGCGATGGCGCAGCGTGTAGCCGCCCGGCGCGGTTTTGATCTTCACCGAAAAGGACTGGCCCTCGAACTTGCCGCTGATGATGCGCGCGCCGGGACGCGCCATGGTGTCGATACGGAACGTCTTGCCATCGATGCTGACATTGGCGCCGGCCTCGTCGAGGTCGACGTTGGTTTGGTGGTGGACCTTATCGAGGATCACGGTCCATTCACGCTGCCAGCTCTTGGCTGTGCCGTTGATCTGGCCGCTGATTTGGCGGGCGCGGCGGGCGGTGAAGGAACGGGCGATCGCGGCGGCGGCGATCAGCAGCTTTTCCTGCTGCGCTGTCGGCGGCACGCCTTCGAAGCCGTCGGGGAAGTGCTGCTTGATGTAGGCGGTGGTGAAATCGCCTTTGCGGAAATCTTTCTCCTCCATCACCGCGCCGAGGAACGGGATGTTGTCGGCGATGCCGTCGATGAGGAAATTGTCGAGCGCAGCCGCCTGCGCATCGATGGCGGCGATGCGGGTGGGCGCGTGAGTGATGAGTTTGGCGATCATCGGATCGTAGAACATCGAAATCTCGTCGCCCTCGCGGACGCCGGTTTCGTTGCGCAGCGTGACGTCGCCCGTTTTGCCTTCAGCGGGCGCTTGGTAGGATTTCAGACGACCGATCGACGGGAGAAAGTTGCGGTACGGGTCTTCGGCGTAGATGCGGCTCTCGATCGCCCAGCCTTTGATCTTTAGATCCTTCTGCTTGAACTTGAGCGGCTCGCCCGCCGCGACGCGGATCATTTGCTCGACCAGATCGAGACCGGTGATCATCTCCGAGACCGGGTGCTCGACTTGGAGCCGAGTGTTCATCTCCAAAAAGAAAAAGCTCTTGTCGGCGCCGCTGGCGACGAATTCAACCGTGCCGGCGCTATCGTATTGCACCGCGCGCGCGAGGGCGCAGGCTTGCTCGCCCATGGCCATACGCGTTTTCTCGTCGAGCAGCGGCGACGGCGCTTCTTCAATGACCTTCTGATTGCGGCGTTGGATAGAACATTCGCGTTCGAACAGGTGGACGACGTTGCCGTGCTTATCGCCCATCACCTGAATTTCGATGTGGCGCGGCGCGGTGACGAATTTCTCGATGAAGATGCGATCGTCGCCGAAGGCGCCCTTGGCTTCGGCGCGCACGGCGGGGAAGCCCTCTTCTACTTCTTTACGATTGTAGGCGACGCGGATGCCTTTGCCGCCGCCGCCGGCGCTCGCCTTGATCATCACCGGGTAGCCGATCTCTTCGGAGATCTGCACGGCGTGATCAACACCGGAAATTTCGCCGATGAAGCCGGGCACGCACGAGACCCCGGCTTCGGCGGCGCTCTTCTTCGATTCAATCTTGTCGCCCATGGCGCGGATGGCGTGCGCGTTGGGGCCGATGAAGACGATCTTCTCGTCCACAAGGCGATCCGCGAACTCGGCTTTTTCGGAGAGGAAGCCAAAGCCTGGATGGATCGCTTGCGCGCCGGTCTGCTTGGCGGCGGCGACGATCTTGTCGATGACGAGATAGCTCTGCGCTGCGGGCGACGGGCCAATGAAAACGCCCTCGTCCGCCATCTCGACGGCAAGGCTGTCGGCGTCGGCCTCCGAGAACACGATGGCGGTCTTGATGCCAAGCCGGCGGGCCGTGCGGATGATACGGACGGCGACCTCGCCGCGGTTGGCAATCAGTATTTTGTCGAACATCGGGGGGTGCTTAGCGGGGTTTCACCGGCGTGTCAGCGGGGTAAGCTCGGACGATGAATCGTAGAGAGATCATTGCGGGCGCGACAGCCCTGGCGGCGTGCGGCCCGGCGGAGAGCGAGGCGACGGCTGCGCCCTTCCCGATGCGACGCGGGGTTAACCTCGGCAACGCGCTCGAAGCGCCCAATGAGGGCGAGTGGGGGTACCGCATCGAGACCGACCATCTCAACGCCATCGCGGCAGGCGGCTTTGACGGCGTGCGTGTGCCCGTGCGATGGGACCGGGCCGACGTCCAAGGCGTTGGCAACCTGCCCTTGGGTTTGATGTCGCGCGTTATCGATGTCTGCGCGGAAGCGCTGAACGCCGGACTCAAGGTGCAACTCGATCTGCACCACTACGACGCCTTCATCGCCGCAGGTCCGCAATCGCCGCATCGCGCGCATTTTCTGGCGGTCTGGAGGCGCATTGCCGCAACATTCAGCGCTGCCTCAGACCAGCTCATCTTCGAGCCGTTGAACGAACCAAACGGGCCGCTTTGGACCGCGCAAGCCTTGCGCGAACTACAGGCCGAGGTTGTCGCTATCATCCGCGAGAGCAATCCAGACCGGCTGATCGTGCTGGGGCCAGGAAACTGGCAAAACATCGATGCGCTGCGCGACTGGCGCCCGCCCGAGGGCGAGAACATCGCCGTGAGCGTGCACTATTATGAGCCGCACGCATTCACCCATCAGGGCGCGGAATGGCTCGGTGCGGATGCGCCGCGGTTTGATCGTGAGTGGGGTACGCCGGCTGACGTCGCCGCCGTGACGGCGCACATCGCGCGCGCGGCGGATTGGGGGCGCGCGCATGGTTTTGCGATGCAACTGGGGGAGTTCGGCGTCAACGCCCGCGTGCCACTGGTGCAGCGCGCGGCCTGGACACGCGCGGTGCGCGAAGCATGCGACGCGCATGGCATGGGCTGGTGCGTGTGGGATTTTGCGGGGGCCTTTCCGGTTTGGGATCGCGAACAACAAGCCTTCGTCCCGGAATTGCTACGCGCGCTGACCTCCTAGAGTCATTCCAGACGAGCGGAGCGAGATCTGGAATCCAGGGCAAACGGCGTAGCGCTGGGCCCTGGATTCCAGATCGGCCTACGGCCGTCTGGAATGACTCTTATTCTCCCCATAGATCAGGCCGGCGAAGTTCGCGGGGTAACAGAAAGTCCTCATAGAGGTCGCGCCACGTCGGGTTCGCCTTCTCAATCAGCGCGAGCTTCCACTTCCGCTCCCATGCTTTCAGCTGCTTCTCGCGTTTGATCGCATCATTGATGTCGTCGTGCTGCTCCCACCAGACCAAAGTCTTGCAGCCATATTTCTTCGCAAAACCATCGAAGCGGCCTTGGCGATGGTCGAAACCGCGCGAGATCAAGTCACTGGTGACGCCGACATAGAGCGTGCCGTTCGGCGCGCTCGCCATGATGTAGACGGCGATGAGATCAAAGCGCGCCATGGGGGGAGCGCAGCACAAGGTTGCTCTGTTGGCAACAGTGGTTGCCTCAAACTGAGAGCCATTCCAGGCGAGCGGAGCGTGATCTGGAATGACGACGGCGTCAGTAATCGAACATTTTGTCGTCGCGGTCGGCGCGGCGTTGGGCTTGGGCGACGATGTGGTCGGCGAGTTCGTCGCGGGTGAGTGACGAGGTGACGCCGCTGGGGTCGAGATTGTGTTCGGCGACCAAGGCGCGGAGCGCGGTCAGCTCTTGCTTGGCCAACGCGGTGCGAAGAGCGGCTTCGCCTTCTTTTTTGTAGAGGCCGGCGGGATTGAGCGCGGGCGCTTTGTGCGCCGCCGCTTGCGAAGGAGCTGTCGGTGAAGTTGACTGAGGGGGCGCGCTGCGGCGCTTTGTGGCCCGCACGCCCCCCTCCCCCTCGCTTCGCTCGGGACCTCCCCCGCTTGCGGGGGAGGCGTTATTCTGCGCGACGTCTTCGAACACTTCGTCTGGCACGTCGCGGCGGCTGTCGTGGCGTTGCAGAACGGCATCGAGGCGATCGGCGAAATCGGGATTGCGTTTCGCCTCGCGGCGAATTTCATCGAACAGGCGGTCGAGCGTCTTGTTGAGGCTCATAGAGACGGCGCCAGCTCCACCTTGCTCTGGAATTCCTCGCCGAGCGTTTTCACCACCTTCGCCATCGCGCCGTACTTCTGTTCGAACGTGCGCGGCGTTTCGGACCATTCGGCCGCCTTGGCGATATCGACGTGCTGGGGGATGCGCACATCGAACATGGCTTCGCCGAGATTGTCCTTCAGCAGCTGCGCTTCCGAGCGGTGCAGCGAGAAGCCCTCTTCGTACTTGGTGGCCAGCACCATCAGCTGCGACGGCCCACCGCGGCGCTCGTTGATCAAGCGCAGCGCCCGCTTGCGGAAGGTGATGAGGCCCAAGCGCGAGACATAGTCCGGGATCGACGGCACCAGGATGCAATCGGCCGCGATCAACGCCGCTTCGGCGAACAGCGAGATGCCAGGCGGGCAATCGATCAGGATGTAATCGTATTCGTTGATGACGTTTTTGATGCCGTTGGCGAAGCGTTCGAGAATCCATTTCTGGATCATGTCGATCTGAAAGCCGCGCTTGACGAAGCTTTCGATCATGTCGCGTTCGACGATGCGGAATTCCGGGGCCGAGGCGCAGAGCGCGACATCGGCCTTGCCCTTAAGGTCGCTGACATTCTTCTCGATCAGCGTTTTGAACGGCTTTGCCTTCTGCTGAACGATGTACGCCTCGAAGAAAAAGTCGAGCGTGCGCTCGGCTTCGCGCAAGCTGTTCCATTTGTCGGGGCCGGCGACCATGATCGAGGCGTTGGTTTGCGGATCGAGATCAATGATCAGCACGCGGCGGCGCTGATGCAGCGCCAGCGTTTCGGCCAGCGACACGGTGGTCGTGGACTTGCCGACGCCGCCCTTCATGTTGATCACTGAAACGATGCGCGCGGGCATTCTCGCCCCCCCTTTAAATCAGACGTATCCGAAAAACGGACGCTCTGCCGGGAGGGTTAGTTTTTGGTGAATCTGGGTCAAGCCTCGCCCGCAGCGCGGCGGTGCGCTTGTGAGTTACACATGAGTTTCAGTTCACATTCGCAACGAATTGCGACGATGCAGCGCGGTCAATCGATCCAGAGCCGCGCGTAGTCGAACGGGTCCGGCGTCACTGTCAGCGTTTGAATGTTTTCAGTGCGCTGGCTCATCTCGACCGCGGCTTGGCGGACGACTTCGCCGCAGAAGTGCGCGGCGCTGACATTGTGCGTGCGCATCTGCGCCGCCATGTGCGCGGCAAGTTCATCGCTGGCGCGGCCGCGATAGGCGCGCTCCACCAGCCCGCTGAGCACGCCAAGCTGCTGCTGTTCGGCGCGGATGGTTTGGACGATGGCTTGGCGATGTCCGTCGCCCGCCGCCGTGTCGCACACCTCGCCCATGCCGACATAACGCTGGCCGCGATTGCCCAGCTCAGCCGCCATGTCGACAGGGTCGCTGGGGTTGGCGGCGTAGGTCGAGGCGCACGCCGAAAGTAGGCAGGCAAAGCCGAGCGCAACTAGTCTCATCTTTTTCCTCATCGGGCGCACCAAGCGGCGCTCGAATAAGGTTAACGCGCGCGGGGCGCGGGGCTCAATGGGGTACGCGCACAGAGCGAGCGGCCTTTAGGCTGGCGCTTCCGGATCGTGCGCGATCGGCTCGCCCATCAGCACAAGTTCCTCGGCGGCGGTGGGATGGACGGCGCAGGTCGCATCCCATTGCGCCTTGGTGAGCCCGGCTTTCACGGCGATGGCGGCAAGTTGGATGAGTTCCGGGCCTTCGACGCCGGCGATATGAACGCCAACGACGCGGTCGGTTTCGGCAGCGACGACGAGCTTCATCAAGGTGCGCTGCTCGTTGCCGGCGAGGATGTTTTTCATCATGCGGAAATTGGTGCGGAAGACGCGGATTTTGCCGATCTTCTCGCGCGCCTCCTCTTCCGTCAGCCCCACCGAACCGACCGCCGGGCGCGAGAACACGGCGCTGGCGACATCGGCGTGATCGAACGCCATCGGCCGGCCCATGAATTCGGTTTCGACAAACGCCACCGCTTCGCGGATGGCGACAGGCGTCAGATTGATGCGGTCGGTGACGTCGCCAATGGCCCAGATTGACGGCACGCTGGAGCGCGAAAATTCGTCCACCGCGACAGCGCCGCGTGCGGTCAGCCGCACGCCGGCGGCTTCGAGGCCCATGCCGTTGGTGTTGGGCTCGCGCCCGATGGCCCACAGCACTTGATCGGCTTCCAGCCGCATCGAGTTCGACAGCGTCACCAGTTTGCGGTTCTCGCCTAGCGGCGCGATCTCGGTGATGGTTGAGCCGCACATGATGTTCACGCCGGTGCGCTGCATGTCGGCTTGCACGTGGGCGCGGATGTCGTGATCGAAGCCGCGCAGAATGCGCTCGCCGCGATAAATGACGGTGGTTTCGACGCCGAGGCCGGAAAAGATGTTGGCGAACTCCAGCGCGATGTAGCCGCCGCCGGAAATGACAACGCTGGTCGGCAGTTTGTCGAGCGTGAACGCGTCGGTTGAAGTGATGCCAAGCTCTTGGCCGGGAATGTCAGCGGGGCGAGAGGTGTGGCCGCCGGTGGCGACGAGGATGCGCTCGGCGGTGACTTCGCGCCCGTCAGCGGTCAGCCGGACGCGATGCGGATCGACGACAATGGCGCGGTCCTCGATCAGCTCGACGCCCGCGGCTTCGAGATTGGTGAGATAGAGGCCGGAGAGCCGGTTCACTTCCGCCTGCACGTGATCGCGCAAAGTCGGCCAATCGAAGCGGGCCCAATCCACCGTCCAGCCAAAGCCCTTAGCGTCGCGAAACGCCTGGCCGAACTCCGAGCCGTAGACGAGCAGCTTCTTCGGCACGCAGCCGCGCAGCACGCAAGTGCCGCCCACCTGCACCTGCTCAGCGATCGCCACCCGCGCGCCGGACTTGGACGCCAGCCGCGCCGCCCGCACGCCGCCAGAGCCAGCGCCGATGACGAAGAGATCGTAGTCGTATTGGGGCATCTAGTCCTCCCCGCTCGCGGGGAGGTCCCGAGCGTAGCGAGGGGGAGGGGCGAGTTGCGCTGCGATCGCCCGCCAAACGCCATCCATATTTTCGTAAACGTCGATATTGTTCACGCGAATAACGCTCCAGCCCTGCTGTTCAAGATACTTGGTGCGTCTCGCATCGTACGCCAACTGTTCTTCTGTCCAATGCGTCGCGCCATCGACTTCGACAACAAGCCTCGCGGCAGCACAAGCGAAGTCCGCAATGTATGGTCCGATGGGGTGTTGGCGCCGAAAGCGCGCTCCCTCCACGGCGCGTCGGCGGATATGGGTCCACAAGATGACCTCGGCCTTCGTCATATTTTGACGGAGAGTACGGGCCTTGTGAGTGACGCGATATTCACCCTGTTTCCTCAACGCGCCCCTCCCCCTCGCTTCGCTCGGGACCTCCCCGCTTTGCGGGGAGGATAAATCAGTGCGCCACTTTCATATAGGCGGGGAGCCAGCTTTCGTGGGCTTTGCGGAGGTCGTCGAGCGAAACACGTTCGCGGCTGCCGCTGGCGCCGAGATAGCTGATCTCGCGGCCGCCGGCTTCGCCGACGACGAGGAAGCTCACACCGGCGGCGCGTGCGCGTTGGTCGAGCGCGTCGGCTTTGTTGGCGGGGAGCGCGATCAGGTAACGGGCTTGGTCCTCGGCGTAGAGGAAGGCTGCGTCGCTGAGATCGCCTTGGTAGCCGATCGAGACGCCGACATCTGAGCCAAGCGCCATTTCGGCGGCGGCGATAGCGAGGCCGCCGTCGGAGAGATCGTGCGCGGCGCGGACTGTGCCGTCAGTGATCAGCGCGCGGACGAAGTCACCGTTCTTCTTTTCAAGCGCGAGATCGACTCTCGGCGCGGCGCCGCCGAGCTTGAAGAGATCGCGCGCATAGACGCTCTGGCCGAGGTGGCCGGAAGTATCGCCGATCAGCACCAGCACGTCGCCTTGCTTCAGCGCATCCGCCGTCGCGCGGCGTTCCATGTTGTCGATGATGCCGACGCCGCCAATGGCGGGCGTGGGCAGAATGGCTTGGCCGTTGGTCTCGTTGTAGAGCGAGACGTTGCCGCTGATGACGGGGAACGCCAGTTCGCGGCAGGCTTCGGCCAAACCCTCGATCGCATAAACGATCTGGCCCATCACTTCGGGACGCTGCGGGTTGCCGAAATTGAGATTGTCCGTCACCGCGAGCGGACGCGCGCCAGTGACTGTGAGATTGCGCCAGGCTTCGGCGACGGCTTGCTTGCCGCCTTCGTATGCATCAGCTTCGACATAGCGCGGCGTGACATCGCAGGTCATCGCCAGCGCGCGCCGCGAGCCATAGAGGCGCACGATGGCCGCGTCGCTGCCGCTATCGGCCAACGTGTCGCCCATGACGTGGCGATCGTACTGCTCCCAAATCCAGCGCTTGGAGGCTTGATCCGGCTGCGAGAGCAACGTGGTGAGCGATTTGGCGAAGCCGGGATAGTCGTCGCTCAAACGCTTCTGCTCGGCGTCGGTGAGTGGGATCGCTTTTAGGGGCTGCACATACGGGCGCTCGTATTTCGGCGCTTCGTCTGCGAGTGGCCCAAGCGGGATGTCGCAGACGATCTGGCCGTGCCAGCGGAGCGTGAGATTTCCGGTGTCCGTGGTCTGGCCGATGACGGCGGCGTCGAGGCCCCACTTTTCAAAGATCGCTTTGGCTTCGGCTTCGCGGCCGGGCTTTAGCGTCATCAGCATGCGCTCTTGGCTTTCCGAGAGCATGAACTCGTACGGCGTCATCCCCTCTTCGCGCGCTGGCACGGCGTCGAGATCGAGCAGGATGCCGGCTTCGCCCTTCGACGCCATCTCGACCGACGACGATGTAAGGCCCGCTGCGCCCATGTCCTGGATGCCGATGATGGCGTCGGTCGCCATCAGTTCGAGGCAGGCTTCGATCAGCAGCTTTTCCAGGAAAGGATCGCCGACTTGCACGGTCGGGCGTTGCGCGTCGGAATCATCGTCGAACTCGGCGCTCGCCATCGTCGCGCCGTGAATGCCATCGCGGCCGGTTTTGGCGCCGACATACACCACGGGATTGTTTGCGCCTTTGGCGGCGCTGGTGAAAATCTTGGTCTTATCGGCGATGCCGAGGCAAAACACGTTGACGAGGATGTTGCCATTGTAGCGCGCGTCGAAGTTCGTCTCGCCGCCAACCGTCGGCACGCCGACGCAATTGCCGTAGAAGCTGATGCCGCTGACGACGCCGTCGACGAGCTTGCGTGTCTTCGGATGATCCGGCTCGCCGAAGCGCAGCGCGTTCATGATCGCGACGGGCCGCGCGCCCATCGTAAACACGTCGCGCAGAATGCCGCCGACGCCGGTGGCGGCGCCTTGGAACGGCTCGATGAAGGACGGGTGGTTGTGGCTTTCCATCTTGAAGATGGCGGCCAGCCCCTCGCCGATATCGATGGCGCCGGCGTTCTCCCCCGGGCCGTAAATCACATGCGCCGCCTTGGTCGGGAATTTGGCCAGATGGACGCGGGTGGATTTGTAGGAGCAGTGCTCGCTCCACATCACCGAGAAGATGCCGAGCTCGGTGACATTCGGCGTGCGGCCGAGCTTTTCCAGAACGAGATCATACTCGTCACGAGAGAGGCCGAATTCTTCGGCGAGCGCGAGGGTGCCTGGCGCGAGAGGGTCTAGGGACATGGAGGTGGCGATAACCTGTGTTGGCGAGCCCCGCAATTGGCCGTCCTGGCGCAGGTTCGCAAGGCTGCCGTCCGCCGGAACGTGACGGCAACTCGACAAGCCGCCGCGCCGCCTTTACCTCGGACCCTGAGCCCGAGGAGACCTCCCCCATGCGTGAAATACCGTTGTCCGAAGTCCAGGGCCTCGTCGGCCAGGAGATTGGCGTTTCCGACTGGCTGGAGATCACTCAGGACCGGGTCAATCGTTTCGCCGACGCGACGGGCGACCATCAATGGATCCATGTCGACATCGAGCGGGCGACCAAGGAACTGGGCGCCCCGATCGCGCACGGCTATCTGGTAGCCTCATTGATCCCGTTCCTGAACAAGAACATCGTCTCGTTTACCGGCGTCAGCCGCGGCATCAATTACGGCTCCAACAAGGTGCGCTTTACCAACATGGTGCCAGTGGGCTCGCGCATTCGCCTGCGCTCGAAGATGCAATCGTGCGAGCCGCGCGGCGGCGGCTTCCAGATCGTCAACGAGTTCACCATCGAGATCGAAGGCGAAGAGCGGCCGGCGTGCGTGGCCGAAGTCGTGTCGCTGGTCTATCCGGGCTGATGCTGACGCTGATCGAAGCGATCTCGCTGGCTGGGGATCGTCACAAACAGAACGACGATGCGTGCGGCTTGGCCAACGGTTGTGCGTGGGTGATCGACGGCGCAACTGATCTGCACACTTGGCCCTATTCAAAGCAGGCGTCGGACGCACTGTGGATTGCCCAAACACTGGACCGCAATCTTGCCCGCACGCTGGACCGGCCCGTCGACGAAGGCGCTTTGCGATCCGCTATTCAAAAAGCGTCCGATCGCGCCCGAACGGAGTTCACAGGGTTTGGGGAAGTGGGCGGCATCGAATTGTGGGAAAGTCCCATCGCCTCCGTGCTGATAATTTCAGAATCCAATGGTGGACTGACAGGCTTGGATCTGGGCGATTGCCGGCTGTTCACGCTTGCGGCCGATGGAACGGGCGCGATGGTCGGCGGCCCGCCGAGGGCCGCCGAAGCGGAGGAACGGCTGGCCGCACAGCAAACAGAGAAAGACAAACCGCTACTTGAGCGGACAGCGACCATCGAGAAACTTCGGAAGATGCGGGCTGAACTCAACCAAGATGGCTCTTCCTGGACGTTCGGCCTAAATCCCGAGTGCGCTGCACACGCTCGCGGATGGTCGATACCTCTGAAGCGATCAGCGCACATACTCCTCTGCAGCGACGGCCTCTCCGCCCTAGTCGACCGCTACCACGCTTACGACGCCGCCGGGCTTGTGCGCGCGGCCTTGGATAAGGGCCTGCAGGAACTTGGCCGCGAACTGCGCGCGATCGAGGCGGCGGACGCCGGCGGCGCCAAGCACCCACGCTTCAAGGCCAGCGACGATGCGACCGGACTGCTGCTCAGGCTGACCTAAACCAATTGACCCAAACCACCCGATCCACGACCAAGGCGACCATGAACAGACGCGACATTCTCCAAGCCAGCGCCGCTTTGCCGGCCCTCGCCCTTCTCCCCGCTTGCGCCACACCGGATGCACCACCCATGACCACGCAATCCCCGCCTACGCCGCCCGTCGCCCGCATCGAACCGAGGACGTTCGAGCAAGTCGGGCGCACGCGCACTGATAATTACGCGTGGCTGAAGGACGACAATTGGCAGGAGGTGATGCGCAATCCCTCGCTGCTGCGCGCGGATGTGCGCGAATACCTGGACGAAGAGAACGCCTACCGCGAAGCCATGATGGCGCCGACGGCGGCGTTGCAAGAGACGATCTATCAGGAGATGCGCGGGCGCACGAAGGAAGACGATAGCTCGGTCCCGTCGCCGGATGGGCCGTGGGAATATTATCGCCGCTTCGAAACCGGCGCGCAGCATCCGAAATACGCGCGCCGTCCGCGTGGGACCGAAGGCCCGGAGCAAGTGCTGCTCGACGTCGATGCGCAAGCACAGGGCAAGACATTCTACAAAGTGATCTCGGCGCAGCATTCGCCCGACCACACGCTCCTGGCCTATGCGGTCGATGAGCAAGGCTCGGAAATTTACACGGTCTATGTGAAGGACCTCGCGAGCGGCGAGACTCTCAGCGCATCGATCGCCAATTGCACCGGTGATTTCGCCTGGTCGCCGGATGCATCTTTGATCTTCTGGACCTTCCGCGATGACAATGGCCGCCCGGCGAGAATCTATCGCCGCCCGGCGCGCGGCGGCGAAGATGTGCTGGTCTATGACGAGCCGGACGATGGCTTCTTCATCAGCGTCGGCCCGACAGAGAGCGAAGAATTCATTGTGATCGCCGCCGGTAATGGCAGCCAATCGGAATATTACACGATCCCGGCCAACAATCTGACCGCGGCGCCGACCTTGTTCAGCCCGCGTGAAGACGATCTGCTTTATACGCCGACGCACTGGAATGGCCGCTGGTACATCGTCACCAACGCCGACGGCGCAGTAGATTTTAAAATCATGACGGCGGAGCCCGGCCGCACTGCGCGGGCGCAGTGGCGGGAGTTTCTGCCGCACCAGGAAGGCCGCTACATTCTGGGGCTCAGCGCCACCAAGGATTATCTCGTCCGCGCCGAGCGCGTGAACGCTCTCCCGCGCGTCGTCATCCGCCATCGCGGCGGCGACGAGCATGCGATCGCGCTGGATGAACAGGCGTACAATATCGAACTGGCCGGCGGCTATGAGTTCGACACCACCACCATTCGCTACATCTACGAATCGCCGACAACGCCGCTGAAATGGTTCGATTACGACATGGCGGCGCGGACGCAGGTTTTGCGCAAGACGCAGGAGATCCCCTCGGGTCACAACCCGGAGGACTACTTATCTGGCCGCTTCTTCGCCACCGCCAGCGACGGCAAGCGCATCCCGATCACCGTCCTGATGAAGCGCGGCACGCCGCTCAACGGCACCGCCCCGCTCTATCTCTACGGCTATGGCTCCTACGGCATTTCGATGGACGCCGATTTCTCCATCCGCCGCTTCAGCCTCGTCGATCGCGGCTGGATTTACGCCATCGCGCACGTTCGCGGCGGCTCGGAGATGGGCTTCGGCTGGTTCCAGGATGGGCGCCGCTTCGCCAAGAAGAACACGTTCTCCGACTTCATCACGGTCGCGGAGGAACTGATCGGCGCGGGCTATGGCCGGCCGGGCAATATCGTCTGCGAAGGCCGTTCGGCTGGCGGTTTGCTGATGGGCGCGATCAACAACATGCGGCCCGACCTCTGGGCTGGCGTCATTGGCGGCGTGCCGTTCATCGATGTGCTCAACACGATGAGCGACACCTCGCTGCCGCTGACGCCGCCGGAATGGCCCGAATGGGGCAATCCGCTCGAGAGCGCCGAGGCCTATGACTACATCGCCTCCTACTGCCCCTACACCAACATCGAGCCCAAAGCCTATCCGGCAGTGCTCTCCACCGGCGGCCTCACCGATCCGCGCGTCACCTATTGGGAGCCGGCCAAGTGGGTGGCGAAACTGCGTCCGCACACGACCAGCGGGCGGCCGATCCTATTGAAGATGAACATGGGCGCGGGCCATGCGGGCTCAGCCGGACGCTTCGAATTCCTGCGCGAGTTGGCGCACGATTATGCGTTTGCGCTGAAGGCGATCGGATCGCAGGAAGCCGGCGGGCCGTTCTAGGCGTTGCTAATGCCGAACCAGCGGGCGCGGTGGATGTCTTCGAGGTTGTCCTCGTAGCCCGATAGATCGGGGTGTACGAGATTGGTGCTGTTGATGAAGACGCTGGTGCAAATCGGCGCCTCATCGAGCAGCAATTGCTCCGCCTGCAGCATCAGCTGGGCGCGGGCCTGATCATCGCGCTCGAAATCCGAGAGGTGAACCAACTCGTCGTAGCGCGGGTTGTTGTAGCCGGGATAGTTCTGCGAGCCGGTGCGGCTTTCGAACAGATAGAGAAAATTCTTGGCGTCGTTGAAGTCGCCGATCCAGCCGCCGTCGCCGACCTCGAAGTTCTTGGCGCGCAGATTGGCGTAGTGGACCTGGTTCTCGACGCCGCGCAGTTCCACGGTCACCCACGGCGCGATCTTGTTCCAATCGTTTTGCGCCACCACCGCGACGCGCGGATTGTCGCTGGTGTTGCGATGCGAGAACGAAAATTGCAGCGGATTGTTCGGCCCGTAGCCGGCGGCGCGTAGCAGGCGCTCGGCTTCCTGACGGCGCTGCTCCACCGGTTGGTCGGCCCACCGATAGCGCGCCGTGGAAGGATAGTTGTAAACGCCCGGCGGCACGAATTTGTACGCGGGCGTTTCGCCGGTCTTGTAGATCTGGTGCGCCACGAAATCGCGGTCGTAGGCCATCGCGATGGCTTGGCGCACGCGCACGTCGTTGAACGGCGCGCGCGTCATGTTGAACGAGAAATAGTTGCAGGTAAGATAGGTCGCGACGCGCACGAAGCCCGGCAAATCGCGCTGCAGCACCTCGACTTGGTTGGACGGAAAACGCGTCGCCCAGCCGGCTTCGCCAGCTAGCACCTTGCGCGCGGCCGCCTGCACATCGTTCTGCGGATAGAAGTAGAGGTGTTCCAGCACAACATTGGGCGCGTCGTAAAAGAGTGGATTGCGCTCGACGTGAATGATGTAGTTGGACCACCAGCGACGCAGGACGTAAGGGCCGTTGACGACGATGTTTTCGGCCTTGATCCATTCATCGCCAACGCGTTCGAACAGATGCTTCGGCACCGGATAGGCCGTGTAATGCTTCAAGAGCTGCGGCAGATAAGGCGCCGGGTGCTCAAGCTTGATCTCAAGCGTAAGGTCGTCGATGGCGGTGACGCCGAGCTGTTCGACATCCATGCCTTCGGTGTTGACCGCCTGCGCGTTCTTGATCGGATAGAGGATCGACGCGTACTGAGCGAGCGTGGCCGGGTTCATGATGCGCTTGAAGCCAAACTCGAAATCGTGGGCATCGCACGACTCGCCATCGGACCAGGTGGCGCGGCGAAGGTAGAACGTCCAGGTCAGCAGGTCTTCGCTAACCTCCCAGCGCTCGGCCATGCCTGGGATAGGCTCGGAGCGTTCGTTTTCGGTCGTGAGACCAACGAACATGTTGCCGATGATGTTGTTTTCCCACGAGCCCGTCGCTTTGTGCGGGTCGAGTGAGAGCGGCTCGCTGGAATTGGCGATGTCGAGGGATTTGCGGCCTTTGTCGAAGCCGATGATGCGCGCATTGGCGCAGCCGCCCAGACTGGCGGCCACGCCCACGCCCCCGGCGCCTGCCAGTAAAGATCGGCGGCTCGTCCACATGGCCATTTGGCTCGTCTCCCGGGGCCGGCGCCTAAGCCGGCTGACATTTCTCTCGGAGCCAGACTAAGTTGATCCGGCTTCCGATGGGAGGGGACTTTATGCGCGTCGTCTTAGCTAGCCTGTGTTTTGTCGCAATCGCCGCCGGCGCCGCCAGCGCCCAGGAACCTCCCGGCAATCCGGCCGTCCTGGATCAGGTCTACGCCTGCTCCAGCATCGCCGAGCAGGCCGCCCGCCTCGCCTGTTATGACGGCGCCGTGGGCCGCCTGAGAGAAGCGCAAAGCAGCGGCAACCTCGTGGCCGTCGACCGCCAGCAGGCGGAAACGGTCGAACGTGAAGCGTTCGGCTTCTCGCTGCCAAGCCTGCCGCGTTTATTCGGCAACCGCGGCGACGGCGCCGCCTCCCCCGAGATCGCCGAAATGGCGCTAGAAATCGACCGCGTTTCGCGGCGCAACGATGGAACCGCGACCTTCTACATGACCAACGGCCAAGTGTGGACGCAGATCGACAATGAGAACGCCCGCAACGTGCGCCCGGGCGGCCAGGTCACCGTTCGACGTGCGACGTTGGGGAGTTTTCTAATGTCTGTCGAAGCGGGCGGGCCAGCGTTACGGGTGCGGCGAGCGCAGTAGACACGGGAGTAGGTGAGTACGGGAGTAGACATGCAGAGCAATCCGGCCTGACGCTCCCTACTCACCTACTCCCGTACTCACCTAATCCCTTATCGTTCCTTCGGATCGAGCGCGTCGCGTAGGCCGTCGCCGAGGAAGTTCAGCGCGAGCAGCGTGATCAGCATGGTCGCGGCTGGCGCGACAAGCATCCAGGGCGCCTGGATCATTTGGCGGGAGCCGTCAGAGATCAGGCGCCCCAGCGATGTCAACGGCTCCTGCACACCGAGGCCGATGAACGAAAGGAAGCTCTCGGCCAGGATGATGACCGGGATGTTCAAAGTCGCGAACACGACCACCGGGCCGAGCACGTTCGGTACAATGTGTCGAAATACGATCTGCAGCGGCTTCGCCCCCGCCGCGCGCGCGGCTTCAACGAATTCCTTCTGCCGGAGTGAAATCGTTTGCCCGCGCACGATGCGCGCCATCGTTAGCCATTCGACCGCGCCAATGGCGGCGAATATCCATATCAACTTGATCCACGGGTCAGGCGTGTCAATCACCGTCATCAGCACGATGACAAAGAACACGAACGGCACCGCGTAGAGCACGTCGACGATGCGCATCATCGTCTCATCAGCCCAGCCGCCAATAAAGCCGGCAATGGCGCCGTAGGTGACGCCAATGGTGATGGCGACAGCGGTGGCGACGAAGCCCACCAACAGCGAAATGCCGAGCCCGAAAATAAGGCGCGCGACCACGTCACGGCCTTCAGTGTCGGTGCCGAGCAGATGCATGTTCTCGAACGTCGGCGCGATGGCGACGCTCTCGCGGAAAATCGTGTCGTACTTGTGCACCCACAAGAACGGGCCAAACAGCGCGATCAGGACAAGAATGGCGACCACGTAGAGGCTCGTCACCGCCGCGGGATTGCGCATCAGGCGCCGGCGTGCGTCTTCCCACAGCGAGCGTCCGCGAATGGGTGCGGGCGGCGGCTCGGACTCGTCGAGAAGGATGTCGCTCATGCCGTGCGCGCCCGTGGGTCAAGCACGCGGTACATAAGGTCCGCGCCCAGGTTGAGGAGAATGATCAGGAAAGAATAGATGAGCACCACGCCCATCACGAGCGTGTAGTCACGCTGGCCGGCGGCATAAACGAATTGCTTGCCGATGCCGGGCAGCTGGTAAACCGTCTCGATCACGAACGATCCAGCCATCACGCCAGCCAATGCGGGTCCGACGTACGAGACAATCGGCAACAGCGCGATCGGCAGCGCGTGACGCAGGATCACTTGCATCTCCGGCAAGCCCTTGGCGCGGGCGGTGCGGATGGCGTTGGAGCGGAGGGCCTCGATCATCGAGGCGCGCATCAGGCGCGAGATGATCGCGACCAGCGGCAGCGACAGCGTGATGATCGGCAGCAAAAGATAGATGACGCCGAACTCGTCGCGGTGCAGACCCTGGCTCGGCAAGATACCCAACTGGACGCCGAAGAAGAGCTGCATCACGGGGCCGACCACCAAGGGCGGCAGGCACACGCCCGCGATCGCGAGCGCCATCACGGCGTAATCCTGAATTTTATTCTGTCGTAGCGCCGCGATGATGCCGAGGCTGCCGCCGACGAAAAGCGCCAGCACCATGGCGCCGAAGCCGAGGATGGCGCTGGTGGGCGCGCCTTCCGCAATAATGTCGAGGACGGTCTTGTCCTTGTAGGTCATGGACGGGCCGAAATCGCCACGAACGAGCCCGCCGCCCTCTTCAGACCCGAACAGGTAACGGACGAGCTGCTGCTCGACCGGAAGGTCCAAGCCGAACTTTGCCTTCAGACGCTGCTCAATTTCTGGCTGCAGCTGGCGCTCGGCCGTGAACGGACCACCGGGCGCCGCCTTCATCAGCAGAAACGCCGCGGCGACAATGGCAATCAACGTAGGGATCGCGACCAACAGGCGCCTAACGGCAAGAGCGAGCATTCCTACGTCCTGGTGTGCGCCGAAGCGGCTGGCGGCGAGCGCGCGAAACCTTGCTTCCCAGGCAAGCCATGTCAACGTAGCTCCGACATGACCGAGTTCCGACGCGTTACGCCGCACTTTGCCGTCGCCGGCCAGCTGCAACCGGCCGACTTGGCCCGCGCCGCCGCCGAGGGGTACCGCACGGTCATCGTCAACCGGCCTGACGGCGAAGATATAGGGCAGCCGACCCACGCCGAGATGAAGGCTGTCGCAGAGGCCGCTGGACTCGCCTTCCACGTTATCCCCTACGCCGGACAGCCTCCGCCGGGCGCCGTAGGGGAGACCGCTACCGTCCTTGAGGGGACCCCTGACCCTGTTTTGGCCTATTGCCGAACCGGCAAACGCTCAATATTTGCGTGGGCGCTGGCCCAGGCCCTGACCGGGATACTGCGGCCTGACGAAATCATCGCCTTGGCCGGCAAGGCAGGTTACGACATAGAGGGGGCGCGGGGGGCGCTCGATACGTTGGCGCCGAAGACCTGATTTAGGCCGCTATTAGCAGCCACACGATCTTCAACATCACGATCAAGGACAGGGCGAGCAGCACAGTGCGCACTCGATCCAATGCGAACATGCAAATGGTGAAAACCGCTTCCATCCCGCGCGCTCTGCAAGCGCCGGGCCGTGGGAGCGTCTGACTCGTGACCGATGCAACCCCGCGCGTGTTCCAGACCTCCGGTTCGGTCTGGCTCAAGGACTTCGAGTTCGGGCTGACCGGCCTCACCGTGCGCAAGACCGGCGCGCGGGTCCCCTATTCACCGTCCGTGATCAAACAGGTCTCGGCCTGGTTCAGCTTTTTCTTCTCAGCGCAGGCGATCGAGCCGCTGACGCCGTCTTTCACCATCGCCTTCACGCCCGAGCGGGCGCGGCCTTGGTATTTGATCTGGGCGGTGTCGCGCGCGGCCGGCGCGAAATTGGTGAAAGACGCATCGACGGCTGATGTCGTGATGCACTTCGAGGACGCCACCTTCAGCCCCAACGATCCGCCGACGAAGCTTAAGCGCGGCGTGAAGTTGGTGAATTTTGGCTGCCGTGACGTGTCGAAAACGAACGTCTCGCGCGCTTGCGCCGCCGCCTTCGGCAATCGCCTCGCGGTCGACCCGTTGACGCATGTCGGCCCGGCGGTCGAGAAATCCGAGATTAACGCCGCCCATGACGGCCGCATCGTGCAATGCCCGACGCCGCCCGTGCCGGGCCGCGTTTACCAGCGCGTCGTAGATAACCGCATGGCCTCCGATCCGAGCTTGGTGGAAGACCTGCGCACCTCGACTGTGGGCGGCAGGCCAGTCGTTGTGTTTATCAAGCGCCGGCACGTAACCAAACGCTTCCTGAATACGAACACCGAAGTGCTGCTGCGGACGCCGGAAGAGATGTTTAGCCCCGCGGAGCTCGACCAGATCAGCGCCTTCACGCGCGAGATCGGCCTTGAATGGGGTGGTGTTGACGTGTTGCGCGATCGGACTGACGGCAAACTTTACATTGTCGATGCGAACAAGACCGACATGGGCCCGCCCATCGGCCTGAACCTGCCGGACAAGCTCAAGGCGACGCGGATCATGCGCGACGCCTTCGCCAAATTCGTGCGCGCGGCGGCCTGAGAGCCAGCACGATGGCGGCCAAAATCCCCTTCGTCCGTGATATGGATTTCGTTTATGAGGAGGCGCAGCAGGTCAGCCCGCTGATCCGCCGGCTCGTGGCGAATAATCCGGGCCCGTTCACCTTTCGCGGCACCGGCGTCTACATCATCGGGCGCGGCGACGTCGCCATCATCGACCCAGGTCCGGATGATGCGCCGCACATCGACGCGCTGCTGCGCGCCGTCGAGGGCGAGCGGGTGACCCACATTCTCGTCACCCACCGGCACATGGATCACAGCCCCGCCGCGCATCCGCTCGCCGAGCGCACTGGCGCCAAAGTCTACGCCAGCACCGTGCCGCCGAAGCCGAGCGACTGCGACGCGCTGCGCTTAGAGGCGGGCGACGATCACTATTTTACGCCGGACCTTGATGTCGTCGACGGTCAGCGTTTCAGCGGACCCGGTTGGACGATCGAGGCGGTTTCAACGCCCGGCCACACCACCAACCACATGGCGTACGCGCTCCTCGAAGAGAACGCGCTTTTCCCCGGCGATCACATCATGGGTTGGTCGACCACCGTCATCGGCCCGCCCGACGGCGACATGACCGATTATTTCGAGAGCCTCGAAAAGGTCCGCGACCGCGGCTACGACACGCTCTGGCCCACGCACGGCCCGCCTGTGCGCGACGCAACGCCGTTCGTGCAAGCGTTCATCGATCACCGCCTGGAGCGCGAGGCCCAGATCATCGCGCAAATGCGGGCCGGAAAAACCGCGATCAAGGACATGGTTTCGGTGATCTATGCCGACGTGGACAAGCGCCTGCATCCGGCCGCCTGCCACAGCGTGCTGGCGCACATGATCCGGCTCGTGCAGCTCGGCCGTGTCGAGACGATCGGGGCGCCGTGCGTTGAGAGCGTCTACGCGCTGAGAGACTAAACTCTCACTCCGCCGCCTGCGTCGTTGGCAGCTTGTAGTCGCGGAACGTCTCGCGCAGCGCCAGTTTGTTGATCTTGCCGGTGGCGCCCAGCGGAATTTTTTCCACCAGCACGACATCGTCCGGCATCCACCATTTGGCGATCTTGCCTTCCAGGAATTTCAACAGCTGCTCGCGCGTCGGCTGCGCGCCGGGCTTGGGCTCGATGATCAGCAGCGGCCGCTCATCCCATTTTGGGTGCGCAATGCCAATCACCGCGGCGTTGGCGACGCCTTCAGCGCCGACGGCGATGTTTTCGATGTCGATCGAGCTGATCCACTCGCCGCCGGACTTGATCACGTCCTTGGCGCGGTCAGTGATCTGCATGATGCCGAGTTCATCGATCGTGGCGACATCGCCGGTATCGAAGAAGCCGCAGGTTTCGAGGCACTCGCCCTTCTGATTCTTGGCGCCTGCGTTCTTGAAATAGGCGCGCGCAACGGCTGGACCGCGCACCATGAGGCGGCCAAACGCCTTGCCGTCGTGCGGTTTCTCGACGCCCTCGTCATCCGTGATCTTCATTTCCACGCCAAACGGCGTACGGCCCTGCTTGAGCTTGGCTTTGATGCGACCTTCGTGCTCGAGCTTGGCGTGTTCCGGATGCAGTTTGCCGAACGTGCCGATCGGGCTCATCTCAGTCATGCCCCAGGCGTGGATGACCTCGACGCCGTAATCCTCTTCATAGGCGCGCAACACCGCTTCGGGGATCGCCGAACCGCCAACGGCCACGCGCTTCAGCGTGGTGAGCTTCGAGTTGGTTTCCCGCAGATGGTTGAGCAGCATGAGCTGCACAGTCGGCACAGCGCAGGTGAACGTAACGCCCTCGGTTTCGAGCATCTCATAGATGCTGGCGCCATCAAGCTTCGGGCCGGGCATTACGAGCTTGGCGCCGCACATCGGCGCGACGAATGCAATCGCCCACGCATTTGCATGAAACATCGGCGCGATCGGCAGGACGGTGTCGGCGGCGCCGCATCCGAAGCCGTCTGTCTGGTTCGCCATCATGGCGTGCAGGATGTTCGAGCGGTGTGAGTAGAGCACGCCTTTCGGATCGCCCGTCGTGCCCGACGTGTAGCAAAGCCCACAGGCAGTGTTTTCCTCGAAGCCGCCCCAGGCCGCCTCTTGCGATTGCTGGGCGATGAAGTCGTCGTACGCGACCACCTGCACGGCGGTCCGAGGAAGGTGCGCGCGGTCGGTCAGCGCCACGAATTTTTTTACCGTCGTCAGGAGCGGCGCGATCTTTTCAATGATCGGTGCGAATGTCGTGTCGAAGAAAAGAATTTTGTCTTCGGCGTGATTGATGATCCAGGCGATTTGCTCGGGAAAGAGCCTCGGGTTCACCGTGTGCATGACAGCGCCCATGTTCATGGCGCCGTACCACACTTCCATGTGCCGGTCGGTGGTCCAGGCCAATGTGGCGACGCGGTCGCCGAGGCGGACATCGCTCGCCTTCAGCGCATTCGTGACTTGCTTGGCGCGCGTCCAGATCGCCGCGTAGGTGGTGCGCGTGATCGGCCCCTCGACGCTGCGCGTGACCACCTCCCGGTTCGGAAAGTTGTTCTTGGCGTGGTCGAGAACCCGATCGACCGTCAGCGGCCAGTCCTGCATGAGCCCGAGCATGGCGTCGCGCCTCCCTTGTTTGTTGGCGCGATTAAAGCGGGCTGGCGCGGCGCTGGCAAATCCCGCGTCAGGCGGCGCGCTGGCCGATCGCTGGCGAAGCTGGTTCTGACGCCGCGAAAAGTTGCCCGAGGCGGGTCTGCAGGCCGCGGGCGTCCGCCTCCGGTACGGCCGGCCAGCTGACGCGAAACACGGCGCCAAAGATCGCCGGCGCGGCGAGTTCTTCGAACGAGGGCCACGCCACGCACTGGCGCGTCGGCGCCGGCCACAGCGAGGTGATCAGGGCGGCGCGCTGGTGGGAAATGGCCGCGCGGTCGAGCATCGCCGCGTCGGCGTCATCGATGGCCGGGATCAGCCGGCGCTCATGCTTTTGGGGCCGCGTCGGCGAGGCGCGCAGCGCCAACGACGCCATGGCAGTTTCGAACCCGCGCATTGGATACTCCGCGTGAGTCCACCCAGGCGCGTAGCTCGGGCCGAGGCGCTAAAGAAAGGCTTAAGGGTAGAGCCGCGATTTCGCCCATGGCCTGCCAGCAGCTTCGCGCGTGAACACCAAACGGTCGTGCAACCGAAACGGTCGGTCGCGCCAAAATTCGATCGCCAGCGGAACGAGCCGATAGCCGCGCCAATGCTCAGGACGCGGCACCTCCCCTAAGCCGTACCTGGCCATGAACTCGGCGATGCGCTTTTCCAGCGCCCGGCGATCCTCCATCGGACGCGATTGCAGGCTGGCCCAAGCGCCGAGGCGTGCGCCGCGGTCGCGGCTCTGGAAATAGGCGTCGCTCTCGGCGTCAGAGACAACCTCAATCACGCCGCGAATGCGCACCTGGCGGCGGATGCTCTTCCAGTGAAACACCAAAGCCGCGCGCGGATTGGCTTCGAGTTGGCGGCCCTTGGCGCTCTCGGCATTGGTGTAAAAAACGAAGCCCGCCGCATCGACGCCCTTCAGCAGCACCATGCGCACGTCGGGAAATCCGGACGCGTCCGCCGTGGCCAACGCCATGCCGTTCGGGTCATTCGGCTCTTTCTGCTTAGCGTCTTTGAACCAGCGCTCGAACAGCTCGATCGGCTCGGCCTCGGCGAACAGCGCCGCATCGTCCGGCGGCGGATCGCCGGCCGGATCGTATTTTGGGGACGGGGGAATGAGGTCGTCGCCGGCCACACGGGTGCTCCATTTGCGCCGCTTCATAGCACGGCGGCCTGGAGAAGATCAGAAATCGGTGCACCACGCTTTGTCGCAGCGCCCGCGTAGGAACGTGTCCGCGGCGCAACGCTTTACCGTTTGCTGGCGGCGCATCCATGTATTCGCGCTGCGGCATCCCATGTTGGGAATGATAGAAAAAGTGTGTTGGTGAGTGGGTTCGATGATCGTCTACAATTTGCACGGCCAGCGCGTGGCGGAAATCGGACCCCGCGGCGCACCCCTGGAAAGCGAACGCGATGCGACTGAATTAATTGCGGAAGCGATTAGTTCTGACGCCGGCTTTGTCGCCATTCCTGCCGAACGGCTCAGCCACGATTTCTTCCAACTTAACAGCCGTAAGGCTGGCGAATTCATCCAAAAATTCGTGAACTATCGCCTGCGCCTCGCCATCCTCGGCGACATCAGCGCGCATGTTGAATCGTCCGAGCCGCTGGCCGCCTTCGTTCGCGAGTCGAACCGAGGCAAATCGGTCTGGTTCGTGCGCGACAGCGACGAACTGCACGCACGGCTGGCGCCGGCGAAGTGAAGTGCGTTGCCCGTCGGGGCGGCGTGTGTCACTGACGGACGTGCATGTCGCACAACACATTCGGCCACCTTTTCCGCGTGACGACCTGGGGCGAGAGCCATGGGGCGGCTTTGGGCTGTGTGGTTGACGGCTGCCCGCCCGGGCTGCCGCTGACAGTCGCCGACATCCAGTATTGGCTGAACCGCCGCAAGCCCGGCTCCAGCCGCTTCGTCACGCAACGGCGCGAAGCCGACGAGGTGAAAATTCTCTCTGGCGTGTTCGAGGACGACTGCACCGACGGGCCCGTCACCACCGGCACGCCGATCTCGCTTCTGATCGAAAACACTGATCAGCGCGGCAAAGATTACGACGAAGTCCGCGACCTCTATCGCCCCGGCCACGCCGATTATGTCTACGACGCCAAGTATGGCGTGCGCGATTATCGCGGCGGCGGGCGGTCTTCGGCGCGAGAGACGGCGGCGCGCGTCGCCGCAGGCGCGGTGGCGAGGCGCGTGCTGGGCGATGGCGTGCAGATACGCGCGGCGTTGGTGCAGATCGGCGGCGTCGCTATCGATCGCGCGCGCTGGGATTGGGCCGAAATTGAGAACAACCCGTTCTGGTCGCCTGACGCGGAAGCGGCGAAAAGCTGGGAGATCCTGCTCGACGAGACACGCAAGGATGGGAACTCGGTTGGCGCGATCATTGAGGTTGAGGCCACCGGCGTTCCCGCCGGCTGGGGCGCACCGGTTTATGGCAAGCTCGACGCCGAAATCGCGGGCGCGCTGATGAGCATCAATGCGGTCAAGGGCGTCGAGATCGGCGCGGGCTTCGGCGCCGCGGCTCTGACCGGGGTGGAGAACGCCGACGAGATGCGGGCCGGCAATGACGGCGCGCCGTTGTTTTTGACCAATGCCGCCGGCGGCGTGTTGGGCGGGATATCCACCGGCCAGCCAATCGTGGCGCGCTTTGCGGTGAAGCCGACCTCCTCGATCCTGACCCCGCGGCGGACCATCACCAGGGACGGCGCCAACGCCGAGGTCAGCACCAAGGGCCGCCATGACCCGTGCGTCGGCATCCGCGCCGCGCCGGTGGCCGAAGCCATGCTGGCGTGCGTGCTGGCCGACGCGATGCTGCGCCACCGCGGCCAGACCGGGCGCTGAAATATTTCCATTTGTGCATATTGCGTGCGAAGAGATCAGCGTTAACGTCCCTGATCTCGAATCGGCCGACGAACCTGTTCGGAATGCGCGTCCGGGAGCCGCAGATGAACCAATCCCTGCTCACCTTTGCCAACACGGCGCTTCGTAGCGCCCAGCGTGCGCAAACGTTCATCGTGAGCGCTTGGCGCAAAGCGGTGCAGCAGGAGAAGGTGCTGGCGACGGCGACGTTCGCACTCATCTTCGCCACCACAATCAGCTGCCTCGATTACCTGATCACCGGCGCGCCGGATTGGAATCCGGGCGGCGAAGCTTACGCCATGGACATGGTGCAGACGGAGCAAGTGGTGCTGCGCGCGCGGCCGCTGAGCCTTGCGCCGCTAACGCCGCAGGCCGAGCGAGCCGAGATGGTCGATTACAGCTACACGGACGAAGTGCTGCTCGGCGATATCGACGTGGTCTTGCCAGTTCAGCCAATGCTATCGGGCAAAGTTCCGGTGCTCGCCGAGCTCAGCGCTGAGGTCGCCAAGGCCAACGCCGAGGCGCTGTAACCACGTCACTGCTGACGCTTTGGAACAGCACCGCCTCCATCTCGTTTTTCCGGCGTCATGCTTGGAAAATCGCTTCTTCAAAATGAACGTCTCATGGCCGCCGGCGCGTTCGGCGGCATCGCTCTGACAACGGGCGGAGCGCTTTATGTGATGTTGTTCGGCGGCCTCCAGATCGATCCGCCGCCAAGTGCGATGCGCGATCGGCAGCCGAGCCAAGCCGACACCCAGATGATCGACGACGGCCTGCGCTCGGTGTCTTCGTACAACGAAGTCGCTTGGACTGAGCAGATGCCGATTGAGGACGAGCCAGCCGAGCCTTTGGCTGGCGATGCGCAGGGACGCGACTATCGCGAGGCCGACTATGAGATGCCGAGCGAAGACGAGCTGTACCGCGAAATTTCGGCGCTCTACGCGACGCAGGACGCCCGCGCCGCCGATCGGGCGGACGAGCTGGCGGCGATCGCAGCCGAGCGCGAGGCGGAGTTCGCGGCGCGCAAAGAAGCCGAGCAAAGTTATTACGACGCCGGCGACGACGATTATTACGCCGACGACGTCAGCGCTTCCGAAAACGAAGAATTTTAGTCAGGAACGCCAGCTCGGTCTCTTCGACCTCTAGGCCGACTTCGCCGAACAGCGCCGTGAAATCTTCTTTCAGATAAGAGCTGAAGAACGGCTCGTGGAAGCCCACCGGGAAATATTCGAGCATGCGGTCGAGATCGCTCGCATCCCCCGTCTGAATCGAATCCGCCAACACGAACACGCCGCCCGGCTTCAGCACGCGGGCGATTTCGCGCGCGGCGTCACGGCGCACACGCGGCGGCAATTCGTGGAAGAGATAGACGCACGTCGCCGCATCGAAGCTCTCATCCTCGAACGGCGCCTGCTCCACCGCGCCGTTGACGATCTCCACTTGCGGCCACGACGCCAAGCGCTTGCGCGCTTCGGCGCAATAGGCCGGCGACAGATCAAGCCCCGTCGCCGGAATGCGCGGGAACGCCGCCAGCACTTGCAGCAGGAAGCGCCCGTTGCCGCTGGCGAGATCGAGCAGCTTTACGCGGCGCTGATCGGTGCCCTTGATGCCGCGCGCCAGTGAGCCAAGCGCAATACGACGCATCGCGTCGGCGGCGCCGCCGAACAGGATTTCGACCTGCGTGTCATAGAGCTTGGCGCTGTCGTGGCTGAGCCAGCCGCCGGTCTGGTAGTGGAAGTTCTGCAGATAATAGGCGGGATAGCGCCCCTCGCCGTTCACCTGCTCGCGCACCTCGGTGCCGTCGCGCTCGAGCCGGCGCTGATCGACCTTCGGCAGATCGCGGAAGAAATGCGCCGAGTTGCGCAGCGCCGAGACGGCGCGCTCGACGCGGAGGTCTTGCGGCGCGGGATAGAGCCCAGCTTCGATATTGGCGCGGTCCTTGGCGAAGAGCTCCAGGAACGCGGCGCGGATGCGCGTTGTATCGCCTTCCGGCGCCTTTGGTTCAAACTGAGGTTCGCCCGGCGGATTGAACGGGCCGGAGATGCGCCGCGCCAGCATGTACTGGCTCATGTACCAGGCCACGCGCGCGCCTTGTGCGGCGGCGTAACGGGCGCGGCCAATATCGCGCTTCAAGCTCATGGGTGACAGTGTAGCGGCCATCGGCGTGCGTCTCCAGCTACGCCATGCGTCGCAGGCGCGGCTTTTCCGTGGCTACCGCCCCCGAAAGGGGGAGCCGGGGCGCGTGATCCGCGCTCGGTTAGTCCGTATGTAGGGCGCGGCTCATCTCTGAACCACGCCGCGCGCTTCGCGCGCCCCGTCGCCGGCCGTTTTTCCCGGTGCGGACAGAGGAGTTGCCGTGGGTTGCTCTCCAACCCGCCTCCTGAACGATGGCGCTTCCGGGACAACCGCCCATCGTGCGGTCTTCCCTTCGGGGCTTAGCTCCATATCCGCATTGCCGGTTCTGTGGGCAGACCTTCCGTTGATCTGGATTCCGCGGTTTCACTCACCGCGGGCTTCTCCCACCGACCGTGTCCCGCACCCCTCAAAGTTTCGGACGTCTTCGAAAGCTCCCGTGTGCGGACCCTTGCAGTATAGGCGCGGAGTCAACTCGGTCGGATTGAGTTTCGGATTTTTTGTAAGTTGGAGCGCGCGGCTCCCGCCGCGCATTAGCGCTACGCCTTGAAAAGCTGGCGCTAAAGCGCGGCGGAGCCGAGCGCTCCTCTTTTTCGGGCACCCGCGCAAATAGGGGGATAGATGCTCCCGCTATCCCCGCATTCGCGACTTTTTGTACGTTGGAGCGCGGGCCTCCGGTCCGCATTAGCGCTAAGCGCGAGCAGAAACGGCGAACAGGCCATCTTCCGCTTCTGCCCCGAAGCGGACTCTCGGCCAGTCATGGTAGGATCGGCAAAATAGCGGAGAGAGAGAGACGCAGTGGGTCCTTATGACTGGCAATATTACTTGTCGTGGAAGGGGCGCATCAGCCGACGCGACTACCTAGTTGGGCAGCAAGTGATCGGCCTCGCCGGGTTCTTCGCTGCTCTAGTGCCATTCGTACTTTCAATGTTTTGGTCACCGATTACGACGAGCGGATTCATCTTCGCGTTGTTTTCCGTCCTTTTCGCAGTTTTCTTGATACCCGGCTCTTCGTTGCTAATCCGCCGTGGGCATGACCTTGGATGGCCCGCCTCGCTCTCGTTTTCTGCCTTGCTTCTGCCGCTGGCGTTCGTTTTTGCGTTGTTTCCGAGGTTCGGACGTGACGCTGCCAAGGCGCAATGGCTGGAAGTCGCCACTAGCACGCCTGTCATCATCGTCGTTTTTGCCTTCGCTGGGTTCTGTTCCTTGTGGTTGATCGTCAAGAAGGGTCAGCCCGAGGCCAACCAATACGGCCCGGCGACCGAGTAGAGTCTGCTCCCGGCGAATAGCAGACCTCACCGCCGACCACGTCTCGCCCTGCGTGCTTTCGCCGGCGGCCGCTCCATTGGCTCCGGCCAGCGCGTGATGCGTTTGATCAGCCCCGCCATTTGCAAACGCCCTTCCGGCCGCGTTTTGTCGCGGACAGAGGCGTTGGACGTATGCACGGTTTCGGGATCGTCTGAGATCAGCGGGTGCCACCAGAAGAGGTCCTTGCCTTCGCTGACCAGCCGATAGGCGCAGGTGCGCGGCAGCCAATCCAGCTTCGGCACGTTCTTCGGCGTCAGCTTGACGCAATCGGGCACGTATTGTTTGCGGTTGGCGTAATCGCTGCAGCCGCAGCTCTTGGTGTCGAACAATTTGCACGAGACGTCGGTCAGATAGAGCGTGCCGGAATCGGCGTCCTCGATGCTGATGACGCAGCATTTGCTGCAGCGGTCGCACAGGCTCTCCCACTCACGCTCGTTCATCTGGGTGAGCGTTTTGCGCCGCCAGTAGCCGGGCTCCAGCGGCGCGGAATCAGCGCTCTCGTCGCGCTTGCGGCGCGAGTGGCGATAATCGAGCAGCGTGGTTTTGCTCATCGTTCCATCGCCCCAACCACTTCCACGTGCGGACTCCAGCGAAACTGATCGACCGGCGTAATCTTTGTGAGCGTAAAGCCGTGCTCGATCAGCACCTTCACGTCGCGCGCGAACGAGGCCGGATCGCAGGAGACATAGGCCAGTTTGCGCACCGGCGCACGCGCGATCTGCTCCGCTTGCAGCCGCGCGCCCGACCGCGGCGGGTCGAGCACGGCGCCGTCGAACTTCTTCATTTCCAGGCTGGAGATCGGCGTGCGCAGCAGATCGCGGCGCAAGGTGGTGACCTGCTTCAACGCGCCGCCGGCGCCGTCCGCCGCCTGCTTCAGCGCCGCCAGCATGTCAGCGTCGCTCTCCGCCGCCAGCACTTCGGCTTGCTCAGCGATGCGCAGCGCGAAAGTGCCGATGCCGGAGAAAAGATCGATGACGCGATTGGCGCCTTGCAGCGCTTCAAGCGTCAGGCGCGCCAGCGTTTCTTCGCCGAGCGCTGTCGGTTGCAGGAACGCGCCGGGCGGCGGCGCGACGATGGCGCGGCCCATGCGCAGGCGCGGCTTGTCGCGCTCGACGATCGGTTCGCCGTCGATCGAGAGCCGCGCCAGATTGAGCTTGGTCGCTAAATTGCTCAGACCTTCGAGCGCGGCCCGGTGCAACAGGTCGGCGCGGCCGGCGCCCTTGATGGCGACATCGACGCCGCTATCTGTGAGCAGGCAATGAATGGTGATCTCGCCGCGCGACGGCAGCGTCATCTCCGCCAGCGGCGCAAGCATGAGCGCCAGCGCCTCCAGTTGCGGCACGAGCACCGGGCATTGCGTGATCGGCGTCAGCCGCGCGCCGCCGCGTTCGATGAAACCGATGCGGACTTGTCCGTTTTGACGCGCGGCATGGAACGCTGCGCGGCGCCGGCCGAGGCCCCAGGCCGGGATGGTCGGCTCCACGACCGCGCCACCGAGGCCGCGCTTGGTCAACGCGTCGATGACTTGGTGGCGCTTCCAGGCGAGGTACGGCCCCTCCTGCCAGTGCTGCAGCTGGCAGCCGCCGCAGCGGCCAAAGTGCCGGCAGTGCGGCTCTTGGCGCTCCGGGCTGGCGGCCAGCACCTCGATCACCTCAGCCCGGGCGCCAGCGACACGCGCGCGCACCCGTTCGCCCGGCAACGCGCACGGGGCGAAAATCACGCCGTCGGCGCCCTCGGCGGTTGAATCGCCGCGCGCGCCCATGGCCGTGATCAAGAGCTCGCGCTCCTCGGACGGGGCCGTGGGCGGGGCCTTTTGGGCCTTGCGGGCCTGGTTTGGCCGGGCGCGGGCTAGGCGGTTCATACGCTTCATGTGCCGTTCAGACTGATTTGTGTTCTCTGCGCCCTGACAGACAGGAGCGCATCATGCGAGGTCAAGCTTTCGTCGCCGTAGCCGCCATGGCGACCGCCCTTATGGGCGTTCAGCCGGCTTCGGCGCAGCAAAACCGCACTTACCACGATGCGCACGTGGCCAATCAGCAGCAATGCCAGACCTCCCGCACCAACCGCATCGCGGGCGGCGCGGTGATCGGCGGCGTTCTAGGCGCCTTGCTCGGCCGTGAAGTGGCCGACCGCGGCGTCCGCGGCGAAGGCGCCGCTTTGGGCGCGGTTGTCGGCGCGGTCGCCGGCGGCGCCATGGGCCGGAGCACCGCCCGCTGCGATCAGGTCCCGCAAGGCGACTACGACCCCTATTATGGCGAAGCTCAATATGGCGGCGACGATGACCTCTACGGCGCGCCATACGAAAACGAAGACCCCTATTACGCCAGCGATCGCTACGAAGAGCGCGATTGCCGCGTGGGCCAAGTGATCACGCGTGATCGGCGCGGCCGCGAGTATCGCGAAGACGCCTGGATGTGCCGCGGCGATGACGGCGTCTGGCGCCCGGAATAATTCTCTCCGAAGTACGAACCCTCGTACGCAATGCAGTGCCTCGCCCCGGTGGAAACACCGGGGCGATTTTTTTATGGACCGCCGGCTTCCAGCTGGCATCTTCATTCCAACCTGAATGCAGCCTGCATGTTGAAACACCGTGCCGGCTTGAAGCCGGCGGTCCGCTTATCTTTTGGCATGGAGCAGGAGTTCGAGATTGCCGTCGCCGCCGCGGATGGGTGAATCGATCGTCGCGACTTGGCGAAAGCCTTCGACGCCATCGAGCCCGGCGATCGCCTGCGCGGCCGCTTCGCGCGCGGTGGCTTCATCGAGCACGCCGCCTTTGCCGGGGCCAGCTTCGAATTGCGGCTTGATCAACACGACGAGGTCGGCGCGCTCAGCGGCGAGCGATAGCGGAGTCGCCAGCGCTTTGGCCGCGCCGATGAAGCTGACGTCGCAGACGATGAGGCTCGGCGCTTGTGCGATGGCGGCGCGGGTGAGCGCGCGCGCATCGGTTTGCTCTAAGCTGACGACGCGCGCATCGCCGCGCAGCTTCGCATGCAGCTGGCCGCTGCCGACATCGATGGCGTAAACCAGCGTCGCCCCGCGTGCGAGCAGCACGTCGGTGAAACCGCCGGTGGACGCCCCAACATCGAGGCACACGCGCGCCGCCGGATTGATGCCGAAGGCATCCAGCGCCGCCGCCAGCTTCACGCCGCCGCGCTTG
>Ga0163148_10000872_pt1 | contig 40674 bp, 32 predicted proteins | sample OliLakLV19MP7P2_FD_148606 | JGI IMG/M metagenome (GOLD analysis project Ga0163148, IMG submission 148606) | Freshwater microbial mat bacterial communities from Lake Vanda, McMurdo Dry Valleys, Antarctica- Oligotrophic Lake LV.19.MP7.P2 | ecosystem: Environmental > Aquatic > Freshwater > Lake >... | reverse complement strand
GTGTGCTGTGTGACGTGCATGCGGCCTCCTTGCCTTTGCCTTGCGTCACGGAAGTATGCGGCAGCGCGGGCCCGCGCGCAACCTAACACGCGCCGTACGGCGCGCGCGAATCAACTACGAGCCGTATAAGGGCGCTCAAGTGAGCATGTTGATCATGCGCAACGCTAACGGTTGAGGCGCCCTTTCAGGGCTTGTGAAATTGTGTGCGCGATGGACCCAGGGCGTTGCCCTGGGCTCCTGTTGGAGTGCCCCGTTGGGGCGGTCGGAAGTTGGCGTCGCTGTGGACTGTGTCGTGCCCGCGCGCTTGGACGCGTGAGAGTGCGTCATGCGGTCATGCGGTCATGCGGGACATGGCGTCGCGCAGCTCCGATTCATGCTTGGCGTCGCCGGACGAATGCGATGCGGTCTGCTATGGGATAGTGACGTCCAGCGTCTCGCGCAGGATCGCGAGTGGCTTCGGCCAGCGCTCGCGCGGCTGGCCGTGACGACGTTCGACATCGGCACGAGGCTGCACCCACCACTCGAGTTCGAGCTGCACCGTCGTCGTTCCCTCCGGCACCGCGGGGAGGAGGACGCCTTCCTCGTGTTCCTTGAGCGCGATCGGGAGGCTGTGTTCGCCGAGCACGTTCGAGACTTGCACCTCCGCGCCGTCAATCGTCGCCCGCAGCATGAACGCGGTGCACAGCAGCTGCCCCTCCGTTTCGATCGGAGGCGGCAGAATGGTCACCTTCACACCCTCCGGCACCCGGACCGCCGTCGCTGTGTGTGCAACGCCGATGGCGTGCGCCGTCAATCCTTTCCGCACGTCAGGATCCTGCGCCGTTGCGAGCAGGAGCAACGCACACCAGCGTTCGACTGCCGGCCCGGTCGTCGATCCGCTGGGCAGAAACAGGCGATCGAGGCGACGCAGTGCAGCTCGATGATCGATTGTCCCCGCGCGCCACCGCGTCGCGAATTCGTCGAACGGTTCCTCGCGCCATTGCAGTGCCATTCGTCCGATCAGATCAGCATCGGACAATCGGGCAACCGGCCGGAAGAGGATGTGACCAAGCCACCATCCGTGCAGCGGTATCGTTCCGTAAGACTGTCAGCGAGTCGCTGTCACTCGCGGTTGCGACCTTGCGCCAGACTCACTCAATTTTCCGGCGGAATCGTCTTCTCTTCGTCGCAGCACTGGCCGACCTGCTTCCGATCGTCGTGGCGGGCGTGGCTCCGAATCTCCCTCGCCGATCGCCCTCGAGCGCGCCGTGGTGGATCAGCGATCCCACCTGGAACTGGATCCGACCGATTCATCCGGTACGATCAAGGACAACATCTTCCACTGCGGGTTCAACGAGGCCGACTGCACCGACGGCGTTGGCGACGGGCGCGTCAGAGGCGGGAGCAGGCTCATGATTCCAACGTCATTCCGGGCGCAGATCTCATCGAAGCTGAGCTATCCAGTCGGCAGCGAGGTTCTATCAAACGCGCTTGCCGGCGCGCCCCATGTTGATGAACTACGGCTCACGTTCTATGCGCACGCGCTCTCCACGGCGACCGAATGTGAGAACGCCCTGCGGCTGCGAGTTCCGATCATGATCGCCGAAGCGAAGTTCAGGGGGCACGGGCTCCGGCCCGGGATCGGCGCGTGGGCCGACCTCTCCGCCGGCTGGTTGATCACGATCTATCCCGTTCTACGGACAGACCGCTCGATCGCTCGCGCGCTGCTGCGCGAGCAAGGCCTTCCAGCAATCCGGCAATGGCTCGCCAGTTCCACGCGCAAGGGCTGGGAGAGCGTCGACCGCGCCCTCAAGGTGACGTTCGATCCGCAGAAGGAAGTTTGTGAGATCGATGAGCGGGAGTTGAGTGTGTGAAGAGGCGGGCTTCTACGGCAGTCGGCGTCCATTCGCGTGCCGATCACGGCTCGACCCACACTTCGTTGCAAGCTCTCGTTAGGAAACGAGCCTGATCGCCTGCCCCGAGCTACGTCGAAGGGGCCATCTGCGGCGTCGCCGCGACTCACGGTATCACTGCGGATACCGCTCGTCGCGGCTCCTTGCATCTGTCCAATCGTTGCTCGTGCCAGAGCTCCTCGCGCTGATTGCCCGCACGTGACGTGATGTGTTGGACCGTTTCGAGGCGCGAAGGGTATCAATCGCTCGCTTTACGCAAACCTGTTTCTTTTCGGTGCGCGCTTTGCCGAGATGCAGTTCCGCCGTCGCAAGCTCGACTCCCTCAGCTCACTCCCCATCCATCCCCGGCGCGAATCCGCGGCGCATCGTGTTCTCCGCCACCGCGCGCGGCTCGACGAACTGCAGCAGGTAATCGCGGCCGCCGGCCTTGCTGCCGACGCCGCTCATGCCGAAGCCGCCGAACGGCTGGCGGCCGACGAGCGCGCCGGTGCAGCCGCGGTTGAGATAGAGATTGCCGACGCGGAACTCGCGCCGCGCCTTGTCGAGATTCGCGGGCTTGCGGCTGAACACGCCGCCGGTGAGTTTGTACGCCGTCGAGTTCGCGATATCGAGCGCCTCGTCGAAGTCCTTGGCGCGCATCACCGCGAGCACGGGTCCGAAGATCTCTTCGTTCGCGAGCCGATGCTCCGGCCGGATGCCGCTGATGATCGCGGGGCCGACGTACGGAAGTCCGACGCTCTGCGCGAGTCCCGCCGGCACAGCGAGCTGCACTTCGAGCTTGCCTTCCTTCGCGCCGATCGCGACGTACTCCGTGATCTTCTTCGCCGCCGCTTCATCGATGACCGGACCGACATCGGTACCGGGGTTCGTCGGCGCGCCGACGACGAGTGCCTTCGTTGCGCCGACGATGCGCTCAAGGAACGTCTCGTACGCGCTGCCGACGACGATCGCCCGGCTGCATGCTGAGCACTTCTGTCCTGAAAATCCGAACGCGCTCTGGCGCACGCCGAGCACTGCTTCGTCGAGATCCGCCGATTCATCGATGATGATCGCGTTCTTGCCGCCCATCTCGCAGATGACCTTCTTGACCCAGCGCTGCTCCGGCGGAGTCACCCCGCACGCCTGCACGATGTCGAGGCCGACACCCTTGCTGCCTGTGAACGCGACGAGCGCGACCTTCGGATCGCGCACCAGCGCGGCACCGACGGTTTCGCCGATGCCGGGCAGGAACGCGAGCGCATCTTTCGGCGCGCCGGCTTCCCACAGGATGTCACAGAAGATCTTCGCGATGGCCGGGGTCTGCTCGGCGGGCTTCACGATCGTCGGATTGCCGCACACGAGCGCGGCGACCGTCATGCCGGCGCAGATCGCCAGCGGAAAGTTCCACGGCGCGATGACGACGGCGACACCGCGCGGCTGGTACCACACGTGATTCAGTTCACCGACGAACCGGCCGAGCCGCGCGGGTTCGAACAGTTCAGCAGCGGTGCGAGCGTAGTACTCGCAGAAGTCGATCGCTTCGCACACGTCGGCATCTGCTTCGCGCCATGTCTTGCCCGACTCCTTGATGATCACGCCGGAGAGTTCGTCGCGCCGCTGCCGCATGAGCTGCGCCGCCTTCACCAAGACGCCAGCGCGCGTGAGGATCGGCGTGTCGCGCCATGTTCCATGGAACGCATCGAGCCGCTTGACCGCAGCCTTCGCCTGTTCGACAGTCGTGTCGTTCTTCACTTGCGGCACCGTCGCGCGCTCTACCGCTGTCGCGAAGCGCTCGCGCTGCTCCTGCACGGCGAAGTTACGCATCGGTTCGGTGAAGAACGGCTTCCCGTCGCCGACGCCCGGCACCGCATCCGACAGCTCGTGCCGTTCCGGCGCACTGGCGATGCGATCGACGCCGATGTCGCGATGAAACTGCTGATGCGGTGACGCGAGCAATAGCTCGGGGCTTGCCTTGTCGAGGAACCCGGCCTTGAGCCACGATTCATTGCTCGTGTTCTCGAGCAGGCGGCGCACGAGGTACGCCATGCCGGGAATCATCTCACCCACCGGCACGTACTCACGGATGCGCAGCCCGAGCTCGACCGCGGCGGCCTTCATCTGATCGCCCATGCCGTGCAGCATCTGCAGTTCAATGGCCGAGTCGGGCAGGCTGGCCTTTTCGACGGCGGCGAGCGTCGCCGCGATCGATCGCGCGTTGTGGCTTCCGAGCGCGAGCTTCACGCCGCCTTCGGTCTTCGTGCGCGGCGTCTGATCGACGAACATCTTCGCGACGCGCTCGAACGCCGCGTCCGTGTCGACCTTTCGTCCCCACACGGGAATCGGCCAGCCTTGCTGCTCGGCGTTGATCGTCTCGTAATCCCAGTACGCGCCTTTCACGAGACGCACCGTCACCTGGCGACCGGTGCGCTTCGACCATTCGATGATGCGCTTGGCGTCGTTCTCGGCAGAGCGCAGATAGGCCTGCATTGCGAGGCCCGCATCGAAGTCGACAGTTTCGCAGCAGCGCATAAACAGTTCGAGCGTGAGGTCCTTGAGCGCGAACTGCTCCATGTCGAAGTTGATGAAGACGCCGTGTGTTTTCGCTGCCTTCAAGATTGGAACGATGCGTTCCATCAGCCCGCAGATCGAACCGTCGGTGTCGATCGGATCGACGCGCGACGAGAGCGAACTGATCTTGATGGAAACGTTGGTGCGCGGAATGGCCCCGAGGTGATCGCTCTCGAGCCGAGCATTCGCCGTCCACTCGGCGACCGAGTTCGGCAGGTTTTGCACGAGATCGAGATACTTCGCCGCGTACTGATCCGCTTCGCGTTCGCTGAGACACGCCTCGCCGAGGAGGTCGACGGAAAAGCAGATGCCGTCCTTCCACAACTTCTTGAGCTGCGGCAGTGCGCTCGCGGCGTCGGTGCCTGCGATGAATTTTTCCGCCATGCCCGTGATCTGTCCCGACATCGTCTTCGTCATCAGCCCCTTCGCGAGACCGCCGAGTCCCATGCCGAGATTGAACCCCGGTGGTGGCGTGACGCCAGGCTGACTGAGATAATCGGCGAGATGGTCGTAGACCGCATCAGGCGTCTTGAGCGTCGGAAACGCGTCGACAAATCGGAAGAGCTGGATCTTGAAGGCCTCGTCCTTCATCGACCAGTCCATCAACTTGTCGGACCAGAACGCTGCGGACAAAAGTCCGGTCTTGTTCTTCAACGACAGATCGAGGAACTGCGCGCCCTTGCGCTGGATGAGCGCTTCAAAGGCGGGATCAGCAGTGACCGTGCGACCGATGTCAACGGTACGAGGCGAGGCTGCACTGACCGACGGCTTGGCCGGCGCAGGCGCCGGTTTCAGCTTCGACTTCGAGAAGAGGCCCATGGAGGGGCGCAGTATATGCGGCTGCCTTCTGCGGGGCGCCGCGGAGGCACGGAGGGCTGGAGGGACACAGAGGCTGATGCAGGAGCCTTGAAGGTCACCGTCGTGACGGGAATGCTCCGGAGTGCGCGCAGATGACGGCATCGCCTCCTGCATCAGCCTCCGTGACCTCCCGGCCTCCGTGTCTCAGCGGCGGCTGCGAACTGCGCGCCGCGCCGCCTCGTGGAAGGCAGCCGCCCTTACGCCCGGGAGACCGCCGCCCGGTAGACCCGCTCGCACTGCGTCGCTGCGCCGTCCCAGCTGATGCCTCGGACTTCGAACATGCTTCCTTCGCGCAGGGCGCGGGACAGCGGGGGGTGTTTCAGGACGGCGACGATCTTGTTCGCCATGTCCTCGATGTCCCAGAAGTCAACCTTCAGCGCGTGCATCAGCACTTCGCTGACGCCGCTTGACTTGGAGATCAGCACCGGCACATTGTGCGAGATCGCTTCAAGCGGCGCGATGCCGAAAGGTTCGCTGACGCTTGGCATCACGTACAGATCGGCGAGCGCGAACACGCGCGCGATGTCCTTGCCGCGCAGGAATCCGGTGAACAGCACCTTGTGGCCGATGCCGAGCTGTGCGGCCATGTCGATCATGCCCGCCGCCTGATCGCCGGAGCCGGCGACGACGAACTTCACGTCGCTCATCACTTCGAGCACGCGTTTCGCGGCGCGGATGAAGTACTCCGGCCCCTTTTGCAGCGTGATGCGGCCGAAGTAGAGGACGATCTTGTCCTTCGTATGGATCGGCTGGATCCCGTATTCCTTGGGATCGAGATCGACGCCGTTGTAGACGACGTCGATCTTCTCGGGATTGACACCGTAGCGGTTCACGCACACGTTCTTCGTGAGCATGCTGACGGAGATGATGCGGCTCGCGCCCCACATGCCGCGCCGCTCGATGGAATACACCTGCTGATTCGGATGCTCACCCGATCGATCGAACTCGGTCGAGTGCACGTGGACGATCAGCGGCTTGCCGGTGAGCTTGGCAATCGCGAGCCCCGCTGGATAGGTGAGCCAGTCGTGCGCGTGCACGACGTCAAACTGGACATCGCGGCACGCATCGACCGCGAAGCGCGCGTACTGGTCCGCGGCGCGGATGAGGTCGCCCGAATAATCGGGACCGCTCGTTTGCACGCTTGGCTGCGCGGTCTCGACCGAGGCGGCTGCAGCGCCTGCTTCAGGCAGCACTGAAAAGAGCGTGGCATCGATGTCGCTGATCGGTCGCCCGCCGAACGCGCCGGAGGCAGCGAGCACGCGGAGCCGTTCGACGGAAATTCCGCCTTCCTCGCGAATCCGCTCGATCAGTTCGCGCGAGGCTTCGGTCGGAGGGGGCACGCTCGTGTCATACACATTCGGATATTCACCGGGCAGATCGATGAAATCGACGCCGGCCAAGATCTCGCGCGGGGTGAGCGAGGTCGTCGTCGTGAGCGTCGGAACGAGCCGCGTCAGATACTGGTCGACGGTTTCCGTTGTGACGCCGTCGGGCGTCTGAACGACGAGCCGCTGCGTCGCCAGCGGGAACGGCTTCGGCGGCGCGGACGCTGCGGGGCGCGGAGGGGTCTTGGCCTGCGGGCTCACGAGATGCACGTGTGACGTGTGCGACGGGTCGACCGTCTTCGGCAGCACGAAGGTGATGCCGACGCCGGCGCGGTCGAGGGCCTTCGTCAGTCCGTAACACGCTGTGCCAAGTCCGCCCGTGATGAACGGTGGAAATTCCCAGCCCAGCATGAGGACGCGAAGTGGAGCCATGATCAGTTCTGGATCAGTCTTGGATCAGTCCTCGTCGCCGCCGGCCATGTCGCCGAGCTGACGGAAGGCTGCTTCATACGCGAGCAGGAAGCGTCGCGCGATGGCGGTCGCTGCGGCGAGGTCGCCGGCGGCAAACGCACCGTCCACAGGAAGGGGATTCTCAAACGTGTAGAGGCGATCTTCCGAACGGAAGTGCTTGACGGTCGGCATCGGACCGTCGGTGCGTGGATCGTGGCCGAGCTCGACGAGTTCTTCCTCGATGAGATCTTCCATCGGGTCGCCGTGATGCATCAGGTCGGCTTCGATCGACTCGCTCAGCCAGCGGTCCGGTGTCGCCATCCGCACCATCCACGTGGGCCCGTCACGGACAATCCAGTACCACGCATCTTCGGCGGCATCCTTGGCCTTGCAACGGACGCCTTCCGCGACAGGCGTGACCTCGCTGAACACGGCGGCGGCCGTAGCGGCTGCTTCGACGTCTTTCAGGAATCGGTCGGTATCGATGCGGGTGGCGGAAGTCACAACGGAGGTTCAGCAGGCGCGAGCAAGTGGGGGGGGAGGATCATAGCGGAAGCCCACCGCGCCTGCGGCTGACGGAAGAAGTGCGGAACTTTCGAGCGCGGGCGAAACCGCAGGTACCATCGTCGCCATGTCTTCCTCCCGCGGCGACGGCGCCTCGATCACACCCTCCGAAGTACTGGCTGCAGGCGGACAGGCCTGGAGCGTCCGAGCGCTCCTTCGATGGATCCATTCCCATCTCGAGGAGCGCGGGGTCGAGAGTGCGCGGCTTTGTTCCGAAATCCTGATTGGCCATGTCCTTGGGTGCGACCGCCTGCGGCTGTACATGGAGCCGGACCGCGTTCCGAGCGACGCCGAACGGACGCGGTTGCGCGAGCTGGTGCTGCGGGCGGGCAGGCACGAGCCGGTGCAGTACCTGGTCGGCGAGTGGCCGTTCCTGGGCAGGACGTTTGAGGTCGGTCCCTCCACGCTGATTCCGCGCCCCGCCACGGAAACGCTCGTTGAGCGCGCGGTCGAGTGGTATCGCACGCAGGTCGTTGATGGCCAGGCTCCGGCGCTACGGATGGCCGACATCGGCACGGGGACGGGCGTGATTGCGGTGTCGGTGATTCTGGGCATCCGCGCAGGCCTGCGGGCGGGAGGATGCAGGCCGTTGGGCGGGCGCGGCGTCTCCGCCGATGCGGCGCCGCTTCCCACGATTCAGATCGACGCGGCAGATTCAACGGAGGCGCGGGCGGCGCCCGGCGCGGTCACGGACGGTCCGTCGCTCCGCTGTCTCGCGACCGACATCGTTCCGGAGGCGGTCGACCTGGCGAAGCGTAACGTCACGCGCCATGACGTGACATCCGCGATCGACGTGCGCGTCGGCGCGCTGTTTGATCCGTTTCGCAGTTCGAAGCCGAACTCGTTCGATCTGATCTGCTCGAACCCTCCGTACGTGAGCGACAGCGAGTGGGAAGCGGTCCTTCCGAATGTCAAGGACTACGAACCGCCATCGGCGCTGCGCGCGGGAACGCACGGTCTCGACGTGATTGTTCCGCTCGTGGCGCAGGCGCCAGCTTGGCTGCGGAGCGGCGGTCTGCTGCTCGTTGAGATCGCAGAAACGCAGCGCGCGGCGGTGCTGGCGCTCGCGAGCGACCGCGCGACGTGGGCGAGCGCCGAGGTGGTCAAGGATTTCGAAGCGCTCGATCGCGTGTTGGTGGCGGTGCGGCGATAGCGCGATTCGCCGATTCCGTCAGGGATCGAGCGCCTCAAGATCGGCGGTGTCTTTCGCGCGCCCGGCGGCGCGTTTGTTCGTGAGGAGATCGTCGCGAGCGATGAGATGGACGTTAACGCCATCCAGCATCACATGCATCGCTCGCGGCCAGCAATCTGCAAACGAAACACCGCTCACGCCCGTCAAGATCTCGATCCGAACGGGCGGAGTGCCCATTCGAATGATGCGGTCAGGTGTCGTGAAGAGCGAGGGCGACAGTTCGCTCACCGTGAAGCCGAACGTTCTCAACACGCTGACAAGTCGGTCTGCGTTCTGGTCGTGTGTCGCGACCCAGATGTCAAGATCGCCGGTCGCGCGAGGATGCCCATACGCCGCGACGGCGTAGCCTCCGACCAGCAAATACTCAACTCCTTCGGAGCTCAACAACCTCAAGAACTCTTTGAAGTCGCTGGCCAGTGAGATCGAGCCCATACATCGCCCTTCGAAGAATCTCGACCGCTGCGATCCGCTCGGCAGGCGTGCGCCGGAGCCAGAACGCGAGGTCGCCATTGTCTTTGTCGTAGAGGCCGGAAACCGAAAACGCTGTGCGATCGAGTTGCGACGATGGACTGGGGAGCACATTGGGGCACCCACGCGGAGTCTCGGATTTGCCGGCTGGTTCGATCGCGTCTGGTTCGATCATGCAAGGATCGTAACCGACTCGCCGCATCGACCCCTTTTCTTCAGCGTGACTATTCGCCGGGTTGCTGCTTCGCCGTCGCTGCAGCGAACGCGCTCGCGTCGATTGCCTTGCGCACTTCTTCCAGCATCTGCGTCACCTGGAACGGCTTGAACAGGAAGCAGTGCAGCCCTTCCTGACTGCAGCGCACGATCGAGTGGTGCGGGTCGTAGCCGAAGCCGGTCATGAGGATGACCGGCGTGCGCGGATCGGAATCCTTCACGGCTTTGAACACTTCGTAGCCGTTGCGGTCGGGCATGCGCACATCGCTGATCACGAGATCAAACGGCGTTCCCGTCGCGGCCTCCGCGAGCACGCGTTCGATCGCCGGTCCACCTGATGCGTACGCGCTCACCGAGCAGCCCTTCTGTTCCAGCACTTCACGGATCGTGTCGCGGATCGACGCTTCGTCATCAGCGACGAGGATCCGCTTGTTCCGCAGCACCGGATCGATCTCGCCTTCGCGCATCACCTCTTCGACGCCGAGGATCGTCTGCGGTCCGCTCGTCGCCGCTTCAATGCGATGCGTGACGCTCGAGACAGCATCGAGGATGCGCTCGGCAAGTTCGATCGTCCGCGCGTCGGCGCCGTTCTCGATCGCTTCGGCCGCCTTGCGGATCTGCTCCATCGGACCGTTGATTTCACCGAGCACGTTCGTCGCGACGCGGCGGTTCGTCGTGCGCCGTTCGACGACGAGCATGTCGAGAATGTTGAGTGCGAGCGCGACGTAGCGTCCGAAGATCTCCGCGCAGAAACGATCTTCATCGTCAAACGCGTCGAGCCGCTCCGTCTCGACATTGAACACGCCGACGACGCGGTCGTGCAGGCGGAGCGGGACCGTGAGCGTGCTCACGGCGTCGGGCAGGCCGCGCATGTAGCGCGGATCTTTACGAACATCGCTCGCGATGTAGCTTTCGCCGGTGGTGGCCACGATGCCGGAAATGCCGTTGCCTTCCGCCTTCGCAAAGATCTTTTCACCGATGCCCAAGGGCGCGAGCCCGTTGCAGAACACGAGTTCGAGCTGTCCGGTCTCGCGGTTCAGCAGCCGGAATTCAAAGTGATCCCAGCCGAAAACATTGCGAACTGCCGCGACGACGCGGCCGTCCAGCAGCTTCAGCCGCTCCGCAGGATTGATCTTCTCCACGGACTCGGAGTCGATCTTGAGAAGGTCGGAGCCCGCCGAATCGATCGCGTCGATGCGCTCCTGCAGCCGGCGCCGCTCCGTGACATCGAGCAGCATCGCCGCGAGGGCCTGCGGACGCTGTTCGGAGTCCAGTCGCAGAGCGGTGACGACCACGTCGTACGCGCGCGTGCCGACGCGGAAGCCGCGCCGCTCCGCGACGCCTTCGGTCAGCGTGATCACGCCGGCCCGCGCCGAGCGCAACAGATCCACACAAGTGTCGACGAGCCGACGGAGCGTCTCGGGGGTGTGCGCCGCGAGTTCGCTGTTCATCCACGTCACTTCGCCGTTCAGATCGATGATGCCCACGCCTTCGCCGAGCCCTTCGAGCATGCTCGCGGCCGTCGTCTCGGGAATGCCCATCGCGACGGATGCAGCCGCTTCCGCGCGGCCAGCCGGCGTCGACGCGTCGATGATGTCGACATCCGCGGCGAGTCGTTGCTGCACTGCCGGATCGAGCGTGGTGCCCGGTGGAAGGATGATCCGAGGTCGTGAAGCAGGCATGCGACGGCGGAGGAGGTTTCCGCCCCCTCAGAAAAAAGAGCGCTCGCGGTCAGACTCAGCCCACACATCGGCCAGACGAGGGCCGATGGCACAGCAACGCGAATGCCGAACGGAGTTAGGGTACCCAACCCGGCGAGACGTGATGACCGTAGCGACGCGATCGGCAGCGCATCGCATGAGGCGGTCGGTACCATAACCGCGCACGGTGACGGGTTCCTCCGCCGATTCTTCACGAAGCTCCTCTGCACCGCGCGTGAGCGATGCCGGGGCCATCACGCGCCCGCCCGATGGCCACCACTTGATCGACGCGCGGGGCATCTCCAAACGCTTCGGTGCGGTGATCGCGGTGCAGTCCCTCTCATTTGCCGTCCCGGACCGCTGTGTCTGCGGGTTGCTGGGGCCCAATGCAGCTGGGAAGTCCACCACCATCCGCATGCTCGCCGGCCTCCTGACGCCGGACGAGGGCGAGTTGTTTGTCGCCGGGGTCGATGCACGCCGCCGCGGCGACGAGGCGCGACGGCGCACCGGGTATCTGCCAGAATCGGCCCCCGTTCATCCCGAGCTCCGCACCCGCGAGTTTCTCCAGTTTCGCGCGCAGCTCGCCGGACTCTACGGCAAGGGGGCGCGGGACGCGATTGACCGGTCCGTCGCGGCCTGCCAGCTGGCGCCGGTGTACGGCCGGCTGGTCGGCGCGCTCAGCAAGGGATTTCGGCAGCGTGTCGGAGTGGCAGCGGCAATCCTTGGCAACCCGCGACTCGTCATTCTCGATGAGCCGTCGGTAGGACTCGACCCCAATCAACTGCTCGAGTTCCGGACGCTGATCCGCAGCCTCGGCCGCGAACGGACGGTGCTAATTTCGAGTCACATCCTGGCCGAGATCGACGCGGTGTGTGACCGCGCGGTGCTGATCAACGGCGGTCGACTCGTCGCCGAAGGCACGATGGAAGCGTTGCGTTCCGGCGGCGGTGACCGCTACGTCATCGAGGTGAAGGGGGCGGCCGCGCGCGATGTGCTCGCAGGCGTCGCCGGCCTCGGGGGCCTCCGCGATGAGCGCGGCGCCGACGGCTGGACGTGCTTCACGGCTGAATCACTCGATGCGTTTGACCGGCGCGAGGCGATCGCGACGGCGCTGCACGACGGCGGGTGTCTCGTGCGGGAACTGCGCCGTGAGCGCAGCTCGCTCGAGGCGCTCTTTGTCCGCGCGACTGCCAAGCCTCAGCCAGTCGGGGTTCGATCGTGAGGGCCGTCCGCGCAATTCTCCGGCGCGAGCTGCTCGCGACGTTCGCAACGCCCATCGCGTACGTCACGGTCGGCCTGCTTTCGGTGCTGCTTGGCGCAATCTTCATCGTGGCAACACTTCGCACTGGTGAACCGGCAACATTGCGCGCGGTCTTTCTTGCGGCGAGCTGGGCGATGCTTGCCGCCGCGCCGGCCATCGCCATGCGATCATTCAGCGAAGAATTCCGGCAAGGAACGTGGGAGACGCTGCTCGCCGCACCGATCCAGCCCTGGCAGGCGGTGCTCGGAAAGTTTCTCGCGGGACTCGTACTGCTGACGGTGCTCGTCGGACTTCCCGGTGTGACGATCGGGGCGGTGCTCGAGTACTACGCCGATCCCGACTGGGGCGAGATCGTGACGGGAATGGTCGGACTGATCCTCGCGGGCGCGGCGTTTCTCGCGCTCGGCATGCTGGTGTCGACGCTCACGTCCAATCAGCTCGTGGCGTTTCTCGTGCCGGTGTTCGTGTTGTTCGGGACCGCCTTCGGCAGCCGCGCCGTTGCAGCGATCGTGCCCGCCGCGTGGGGGCCGGCGGCGTTTGGCCTCGATCCGCTGCGCCGCGTCGAGGACTTTGTCCTCGGCCTCATCGACACGTCCAACGTCGTCTACTTCGTCGCGCTGATCGTGGCCCTCCTCGCCATCGCGTCGATGAGCCTCGGGCGCATTCGGGACGGCGGGTTCGGCGGCGGCGCACGGTCGATGCTCGGACGGTTCGGCTGGCGCATGGAAGCGGGGGTCTTCACCGTCGGTGCGATCGTTGCGGCGCTCGCCGTCGCATCCCTCGCCGGCACGCCGCGCCTGCGCATGCAGATCGATGCGACCAAGACACGTGCATACACGCTGTCGCCGTCGACGGAAGCGCTGCTGCGCTCGCTGCAAGGCGCGTGGTCCGTGCATCTCATTGTCTCGTCCGAGCGCGCGAATCCCGCGACACTGCGGCGCGTCGATGAGGTGTTGGCGCAGATGCAGCGCCTGGCTCCGGATCTCGTAGCGACGCGCATCGATCCCGACGACTCGTCCGATCCGGCCGCCGCCGCGCGGTACGAATCGCTGCTCGAATCGCTGACCACATCGAACGCACCGGCGATCGCACAGTGGGAGCCGTCGCTGCAAAGCGCCATTGCGAACTACGACGTGCTGCGCGGCTTTGCACGCAGCGAGCTGCCGCTGCTCACCACGCTGCTGCAGACGATCAGCCCCGACGATCCGACGCGTCCGCAGCTAGAGAAGATCGCCGGCGGACTTGCACAGCTGAGTGAAGAAGGCGATGCGTTCATCACGGCCGTGAAAGGACTGCTGAAGACGGAAGCATCGCGGCCGTTGCCCGATTACGACAGCGCCCGCAGCGCGCTCGTCGCGAACGACCGTCTGTGGGCCGACGAGTTTTCGACGGCGATCGCGCTGTTCGAGCAGTGGACGGACAATCCGTCGCTCGATCCTGCGGTCCGCGGCTGGTCGCGAACGGCCGTGCAGCGATTCACGAGGGAAGCGACACGGCGGCGCAGTGAACAGCTGCAACTGGAGGAACTGCCGCCGCTGGAACTCGGCGAAGTCGGCCGCGTCATCGGCGAGGGCGAATGCGCTGTGGTCATGGGACCGCGCGGCGCTGTGGCGATCCCGTCATGGCAGATCGTGCCAGCGCAGGCGGCTGCGACCGGGCGCGCCACACTCGGGTTCGATTTCGCGGCGCGGGCGGAGTCAACGCTTGCTGGAGCGATCCGTTCGCTGACGGTCGAGCGCATGCCCATGGTCGTTTTCGTGCATGCCGAAGAAGCGTCACTCCTTGCCGGGCGCGTCGACCGGAGCGATGTGGCCGCAATGAGTGACACGTTGCGTTCGGCCCGGTACATCGTGCGCGAATGGCCGGTCAGCAGCGGAGACCGTCCGGTACCGGCGAGGGGGCAGCGCGTTGTGTGGGTGATCATGCCTCCCTTGAAGCGCGAGGGACTGCAGACATCGGAGCGGGAACGCAGGCTGCTCGAAGCCACGGGCGGCCTGATTGCCGCGGGCGAGCCGGTGCTCGTGACGTTCGCACGCAGTCTGCTGCCGCTCTTTGGGCAGAAGGATCCCTGGGGCCTGATCGCCGAGCAGCTTGGCATCACGGTCGACACCGGGCGTGTGGTGATGGAACTGGTCGCGACGTCGGCGGATCGCAGCGAACTGCAGCCGTGGCAGATGGTGGAACAGGCGAACACGGCCCATCCGATCGGAGCGGCGGTGCATGGCCAGCCGACGGTCTTTAACCATCCGACGCCGATGAGCGTCGTGTCGCAATCGACGCAGGCCACCGTGATCGAAGCGATCGAGTCGTCCGCGAACCGCTGGATTGAAGACGACTGGCGCGAAGAGCGGAGTCAGGAAAAGTCCGTCCCGCAAGCGAAGCGGCTGACCGCGCCGGTGCCGGTGGTGCTGGCGCTCGAGTCGACCGATGAGGCGACGCGTGCGCGGCGCCGCGCTGTCGCCGTCGGCAGCGGTGGATGGCTGCTTTCGTCGCTCGCGGATGTCTCGCAGACGCTCGGCGGCAATCGATACGTCCTGACGAACCCCGGCAACCGTGAACTGATGCTCGCATCGGTCGCGTGGCTCAGCGGCGAAGAAGCGCTGCTGGGCGGCGCGACGGGGCGCGAAGTGGCGCGCGTTGGGGACATCAGCGACCGCGCCCGCACCGTGTGGCTCATCGCGCTCGCACTTGGCATGCCTGCGATCATCACTGCGACAGGCATCGGCGTCTGGGTGCGGCGGAGGCGCGACCGATGAGACCGATCACGCGCCTCGCGCGCACCATGGTTGTGTGGACGGTCGCCGTGGCGGCAGGCGGCGCATGGTGGGGGCTGCGCGAGTCGACCGCGGAAGTGCGTCGCCGCGTCGAGCCCCAACCGATCTTCGTGGACAGCGCGGCGGTGGATGTCGAGGCGGTCGACACGGTGCGGCTGGAACGGCGCGATACGCCGCCGTTCGTGTTTGTGCGGCGCGAAGGGCGCTGGATGCAGACCGAGCCGTTTGCGGCCGACATGGATGACTATTCCGTGCGCCAGCTCGTGAACGGCATGGCCACGATCGCGCGGCTGCGCTCCATCGAGGAGCCGGCCGATCTGGCGGCGTTCCAGCTCGCGCCGCCCACGGCGACGTTGACGCTCGGCGCCGGCACGAATGAGTGGACGCTCGCGTTCGGCAAGCGCGGCGTCGCAGGGCGGGCGTTCGTGCGGGCAGGGGACCAGCCTGTCGATGTCGTTGACGCGCAGCTCTTTGAACGCGCGGTCGAGATGGATCCCAAGGAATGGCGGGCGCGCGAACTCTTTCCGGAATCACTCGGCACCGCGACGCGCCTGCGCTGGATCCTTCGCGACGGCATCATCGAGCTTGTCCGCGAAGGACGCGTCTGGCGCATGCTCATGCCGGTCCGCGCCCGCGCGGACGGCGAGCGCGTGGACGAGTTTCTTACGGCGCTCACGCGCACACGCAGCGACGGCTTCATGCAGGATCAGCCGAAGGATCTGACGGTCTTTGGCCTCGCGTCGCCGGTTGCGCAACTGGCGGTCGACTTCCAAGGGGATCCGCCGGCCGCCGCACGATCGCGCTCGGTCATCGTCGGTGCACCGCTCGGTATCGGCACCGCCGACCGCTACGCGATGATCGACGACGTGCCGAGCGTCCTGCGCCTCTCGACCGGCACCATGGGGCTGCTGTTTCCGCCGAAGGAAGTGCTGATCGATCCGGTGGCGAGCGGCGCCCGCGCCGCCGATGTGAAGCGGATCGAGATCCGGTCTGCCGCGGGAAGCATCGAGCTTATCCGCGCGCTCGATCAATGGACCATGGCGATCACCGCTGCCGGCGAAACGAGCGCGGCGATCCCCGCGAAACCTGCGGCCGTCGATGCGCTGCTGCGTGTGCTGTGCGCGACGCGCGCGTCCGAAATAGCGATCGGACCGTTTCCGACGGAGTTCGAAGTGGCCACCGTGCTGCTGTTCGGGTTCGACGGTAAGCCGCTCGATGTCGTGCGGATCGCACGTGACGCCGCGACGAACAAGTGGGGATTTGAGAATGGTGACAGCGCGCTGCGCGTGCATCCGCCAGCGACCGGTGTTCCGCTGGCGCCTGCCGACTTTGCCCAGTGATCGATGAAGGAACGACCGACGAAGGAACCGACCATGAACACACTGGAGTCACCGCCGCGCCTTCCCTCCGCATGGTCGGACTATCTGCTGTGGATGAGTTTCGCCGTGCCGGGCATGCTGAACCGCGGCAATGTCGACGCGATGGCGCATGCGCTGCAGCACATGCCCCGCGAAGGATCGATGCTTGAGATCGGTTCGTTCTGCGGCCTGTCGACGTGCGTGCTGAGCTATCTGCGGCGCAAGCACGCGGTGACGGCGCCGTTCTTCACGTGCGACCGATGGAGCTTCGAAGGGCAGGAACTCGGCGCGCCGCTCGGCGATGCGCCGAACGTCACGCATGATGACTATCGCACGTTTGTGCGCGAATCATTTCTGCGCAACGCGCGGACATTCTGCAAAGGCGACGAGCCGCGCACGATCGAGAAGGACTCGGACGAGTTCTTCGATGCATGGAAGCGGCGCGACGCAACGCACGATGTGTTCGGCCGTGCAGCCACACTCGGCGGACCGCTCAACTTCTGCTATATCGACGGCAACCACACGTACGGGTACGCGCGGCGTGACTTCGACAACACCGATCACGCGCTCGTCGCCGGCGGGTTCGTTCTGTTCGACGACTCGGGTGACGGGAGCCAGTGGGACGTGAATCGTGTCGTGCAGGACGTCTTGAAGTTCGGCGCGTATCTGCTCGTGGCAAAGGCGCCGAACTACCTGCTGCAGAAGCAGCGCTGAGATCGCTGTCACGCATCGCGCAGTGTGCGGTACTGCAGCAGCATGTCATCGCCGCGGCGCCGGGATGAAACGAGGCGGAACTGCCGCGCGTCCGCGATCAGCTCCGGCGCGTCGCCGCGCGCGGCGCGGCGCGCCTGGGCATCGCCGATGATGATCGGCGCCACGAAGATCCACGCCTCGTTGACGATCTCTTCGCGGAGGAGATCACCGACGAGTCCGCCCCCGGCTTCGATCAGCACGGTCGCTACGCCGCGCTCGCGGGCGAGCGCCGCCAGCAGCGGACGCACTTCGCCGCGCGGACCAAGCGGCGAGACTTCGATGCCGAGTTCGCGCAATCCGTTCGCAGGCCCGGCATGCAGCCGATCGGGGAGGCAGGCCACCAGTGTCGGCGCCGCAGACGTGTCAAAGAGGGCCAGCGAGTGCGGCGCGGTGAGCTGGGGATCGATCAGCACACGCAGCGCTTTCCGCCGAGTTCGAACGCCGCGCGCGGTGAGGCGCGGGTCATCGGTCATCGCCGATCCCACGCCTGTGATGATCACATCAACGCGGCCGCGCTCTCGATGCACGAGCCGCCTGCTTCGTTCGCCTGAGATCCACTTGGAGTCGCCGGAGCGAGTCGCGATCGCGCCGTCGATCGACTGCGCCCACTTCGCCATCACCCACGGCAGCTGCGTCGCGATGCGATGTCTGAACGGCTCGTTCAGGTCGTCGCACGGGCCACTGCGCACATGAGCCACAGCGATGCCGGCGGCGCGGAGGCGGGCAGATCCACCGGATGCCGTCGCGTTGGGATCACACTCGGCGAACACCACGCGGCGCACACAGGCGCGGATCAGCGCGTCGGAACACGGAGGCGTCCGGCCGTGGTGATTGCACGGCTCGAGCGTCGTGTACGCGGTGGTGCCGCGGGCCCGCGCGCCGGCGCGGCGCAGGGCCATCGCTTCGGCGTGCTCCTGGCCGCACACGCGATGAAAGCCTTCCGCGATCACGGTCCCCTGGTCATCAACGAGCACGCAGCCGACGAGCGGATTCGGTTCGCCGCCGCCGTGGCCGCGCAGCGCGATCCGCGCCGCCCGCGCGAGCATCTGCTGCTCGAACGCCGCATCCTTCACAGCGACACCACCGCCGGCTCCTGCACCGGTCGCGCGGGATTGCCCACGACGGGCGCAGGTTTCTTGATGTACGTGAGGCTCGCGACGAGCAGGTCGTCATCGAGCGATCCGCCGGTGAATCCTTCGACGAGCGTCAGGAGGAAATCCGGCCACTTCGGCGGCGGTGGCTGACGCTTCATCGCATCGCGCAGTCGGCCGAGTCCCCACTTGCGCCCCTTGCGATCGCGCGCCTCGAAAACGCCGTCGGTGTATGCGACGAGCGTGTCACCGGGTTCGAGCGTCGTCGACACGTCGTCGACACCGAAGTCCTGCGGCTGGAAGACGCCGAGCATCGGGGCGGTGCTGTCCATCTCGCGCACGCTGCCCGTGCGGCCGCGGATGAGCAGCGGCGGATGGCCGCCGTTCGCGTACATGACGCTGCCGTCGCGCGGATCGATGCGCAGGATGGCAGCGGTCGCGAAAATCTTGTGCGGCGCCATCGTCAGCAGGACGTACCGATTGACGAGCGACAGCACGCTGCCAGGCCGCAGATACGGATGCTCGTACCGAAGGCGTTCCAGTTCGCCGTACAGCCGGTTGACGGTCATCGCGCTCACGAGGCCGTGGCCGGTGACATCGAGGATCGTCAAGTGGAGGATGCCGTGATGATCCGCCCAGAAATGCACAAAGTCGCCGCCGATTTCCTGCGCGGGCCGGTAGCGGTAGTCGAACCGGAAGATGCCGTCATCCGACGGTTCGGGAAAGAGACTCTCGTGAATCTTGCGCGCCTGCTGCAGCTCGCGCCGCATCGAGATGAAGAAGCGGCGCGATGCTTCGCGCCGGAACTTGCGCCGGTGGCGCGTGAGTCGATAGTGCGCGATCAGGGTGCCCGGAACCAGGATCAATGGCGCGAGAACCAGCTGGATTGCGGTGGCCCACCACGCGTGCAGCACGATGCCGCGCGTCGCCGTGAAAACCGCCCAGCCGATCAGGAGCGGGAGCATCGGGCGCAGCGATTCGCGCGGTGTCCACGGCAGGAACGCCGACGCGACCACGTGCCAGAAGAAGATCGAAACGATCGGCGCGATCGGCGTGCGCTGAAACATGACGAGCATGAGCAGCTGGATCACGAACGTCGTCGCGCCGAGCGCCAGGATCATCTGCGTCGCCGCCTTGACCGCCTGGTCGCGGCTGTCGATCTTCGGCCGGATGAACAGATAGAAATGCACCGCGATGATCAGCACGCTCGCGGAGCTGAGCACCGTGAGCGACTGACCGATCAGGCTGTGCTCGAACTCGTGTCCGACCACCGGGTCGCGCGCCACGCCTCGAAAAAACCACACGAGCCGCACGACGGATTCGACCGCGACCCACGCCACGAATGCAACGCACAGCCATCCAAAGCGGCGGCGGAACCACTGCTCGAGTTCGACCTCGTACTCGCTCTGCGAGCTGGGCGTCTCTTCGCTGAATTCAAGCGTTTCAGACATTGCGTGTCTCAGCGCCCATCGCCAGGCCCGAGTTCCAACATCGTAAACCAACGGGAAACGCACGCGGCCCGCCGGCGCAATGCCGACGGGCCGCGAAATAGAGCAATGCGGGTGTGGATGGTGTACAGACCGCCTTGGCGTCAGGCCTTCAGCACTTCGTCCTTGAGCCGATCCGGCATGATGCGGTACTCGCACGGTTCCATCGTCGAGGTTGCGCGACCCTGGGTCATGGACCGCAGCGACGTGGTGTAGCCGAAGAGCTCGGAGAGCGGGACTTCGGCGGTGATGAGCCGCACGACGCCGCGCACTTCGCTGTCGACGATGTGACCGCGCCGGCTTGCGATGTCACCCGAAACGTTGCCGAAGAACTCGTCCGGCGTCGTGACCACGAGCTTCATGATGGGCTCGAGAAGACCGAGGCCGGCCTTGTGGCAGGCTTCGCGGAACGCGAGCGCGCCCGCCTGTTCGAACGCGATCTGGCTGGAGTCGACGTCGTGGTACGAACCGTAGACCAGCTCGACCTTGACATTGATGACGGGATAGCCGCCGAGCACGCCCGATGACGCTGCCTGACGAATCCCGTACTCGACGCTCGGGATGAACTCGCGTGGAATCACGCCGCCCGCGACCTTGTCGACGAAGACGACGCCGTCTTCCATCTTGAGTTCCTGCGCCTCCGCCTCCTCCTTCGTGATCGGGCTGATGTTGACGACGGCGTCGCCGAACTGGCCGCGACCACCGCTCTGCTTCTTGAAGAGACCGCGGACCTTGTCGGCGGAACCGGTGATTGTTTCGCGATAGCTCACGCGCGGACGACCGACGTTGACGCCGATCTTCATGTCGCGCTTGAGCTTGTTGGCGATGATCTCCAGATGCAGCTCGCCCATGCCGGCGATAATCGTCTCGCCGGTCTCATCGTTGTAGCTGGAGCGGAAGGACGGATCCTCGCGGCGGATCGTCTGCAGCGCTTCGCTCAGCTTCTTCTTGTCGTCGCCCGTGATCGGTTCGATCGACATCGAGATGACCGGCTCCGGGAACTCCATGCGCTCGAGCACGATCGGGTCGTCCGGATCGCACAGCGTGTCGCCGGTGTAGGAGTTCTTCAGGCCGACGATCGTGACGATGTTGCCGGCCCCGACCGAGTCGAGCGCTTCACGTTCACGCGCGTGCATCTCGTAGATGCGGCTGACGTTTTCCTTCTTGCCGTTGACCGGATTGATCACGCGCGAGCCCTTGTCGAGCCGGCCCGAGTAAATGCGGATGTAGGTCAGGTCGCCGTGGATGTCGCTGACCACCTTGAAGACGAGCGCCGAAAACGGTGCGTCATCGGTGTGCGGGCGCGTCATCGGAATGTGCTTGTCGCGCGGATCGCTGCCCTTCATATCGGGCCGCTGCGTCGGATTCGGCAGAAAGTCGATGACGCCGTCGAGTACACGCTGCACGCCGATGTACTTGAGCGCCGAACCGCAGAACACCGGAAAGCACGATTGGGCAATCGTTCCTTTGCGGAGCGCGGCCCGTAGCTCTTCCGGCGTGATGGAGTGCTCGTCGTTGAGGAACTTTTCGACGAGCGAGTCGTCGAGTTCCGCGACCTTCTCGACGAGATCGTGGCGCCAGTAGTCGGCGAAGTCCTTCATGTCAGCGGGAATGTCGCGCTCTTCGACCTTCGCGCCGAGATCGGCCTTGTGGAAGTAGAACGCCCGCATCGTGATGAGATCGATGAGGCCCTTGAACTCGTCGCCCTTGCCGATCGGAATCTGCACGGCAATCGCGTTGGCGCCGAGGCGCGTGCGGATGGAGTTGAAGCTGAACTCAAAGTCGGCGCCAGTCTTGTCCATCTTGTTGATGAGGCACAGACGCGGAACGCCGTACCGGTCAGCCTGGCGCCAGACGGTTTCCGACTGCGCTTCAACGCCTTCCTTGCCGTCGAACACAGCGACCGCGCCGTCGAGCACGCGGAGCGATCGCTCCACTTCGATGGTGAAGTCGACGTGGCCCGGCGTGTCGATCAGATTGATCTTGTACTCGACGTCGTCCTTCGTCCACGGACAGGTCGTTGCGGCGGACTGGATCGTGATGCCGCGCTCCTGTTCTTCCTGAAGGAAGTCCATCGTCGCGGTGCCTTCATGCACTTCGCCCATCTTGTACGTCTTGCCCGTGTAGTACAGGATGCGTTCGGTGACGGTCGTTTTGCCGGCGTCGATGTGGGCGCAGATGCCGATATTGCGGACGTTGGACAGGTCGGTAGCCATGGCTTCAATTCCAGAGAGTGCGTTCTGCTTCGAAAGGGCAGGGGACGCGGGGAGAGCGAGTGATTCGGATCTGCTGCACCGACGCTCGCGCCGATACGGAGCGGTGTCGGCAGGAGAGGGATCGGTGGACCTCGCGGAACGGCCATGCCGTTGCGGAGGTCAGGTGGAGCGTCAGGTTGATTCGATGGGATGCGGAGGCGGGTGACTCGCGCAGTCGTCAGTACGCGATCTTGCGAGGCAGACCGGAATCTGGATCGCCGTCTGGATCGCCGTCTGGATCGCTGTCTGCGTCAGGGTCAGGGTCGTCGTCGCCAGGCATCGAAGAAACTCCGCGGGCCGCTCAGCCACCGGACGTGGGGGTGAGGGACGCTTGGTGAAGAATCGAAGATGGTAGCGAACGCCAAGACGGATTCAAGAGGCAGGGGAGGAAGGCAGAAGGATGAAGTAGAAAGGAGGAAGGCAAAAATCCAGAAGCGAGGCGCCAAGCCGCCGGTTTGCCCCCGCGCGGGGGATCACGACCCCCATCGTCCTTCTGCCTTTTTCCTTCTGCCTTCGCCCATCACCGACACCGGACGAGCTGGTCCGAGCGAATTTTCAGCGTTTTCAGCACCGGTCCGATGTCCGCAAGGTACCGGCGGCCGTCCTCGACGTAGCCGGCGGTCGGCTTCAGTTCCGGCAGGTGGCCGCAAAAGAAGCGGTTCATGCGTTGCATAAACAATTCGCGCACAAACTTCGCAGTCATCGACGCCAGGGCGTTGGGAAAATGCCTGCTTTCACTTTCCGTTTCGAAGGAAATGGTGATGCACGTTCCGTCCCGCTCCAGGCGGTAGCGGCTGACCGAGTCGGTCTCGCCGAGGATGGCGATCGACGCGTCCGGGAACGAGAACTGGAGCGGCTCGCGGTAGTGCGTCCGGCCGCCCTGCCGGTCCACGATGATCCTCGGGTGATGCACGCCGTACGCACGCCAGACCCTGTCCACGTGACGCATGGCCATCGTGAAGTTCATGTCGCTCTTCTGAATGCTCGCCGCATGGCGATTGAATTCGACGCCGTCGAGCGACTCACAGGCGAGTGCTGCAAATCGAACGCCCGCCTCCGTGCTGGCGATGCGCAGCCGGTTGGCCGCGATCGAAATTCCGTCCCGTTCCTGCGCGACGGGCAGCACGGTGACGCTGGCGTACCACGGCGCGTCATCGGGGGCGTTCACGCTGACACCAAGCATTTTGAACAGCGAATCATCGCAGCCGACGAGTTCGGTGTGGCTTCCCATTTGGGTTGCCAGAACGGCAAGGACGCCGCGCTCGAGATGGCGGAGCGGATGTTCCTTGCCGTCGCGCGGCCCCTTCAGCAGCTTGCTGTCGGCGATGGCGATGCGCCGGCGCTTGTCGGCGGGCGACGAACAGACCGCGCGTTTGAGCATGCTCCAAATGTCGGGCGCCTTCGTGCCCGCGACCGTGGGATCGACGCTGGTCACCTCGATGATCGCGCACGCGACGCACAGCGGGCCCAGCAGGGGCCCGTAACCGGCTTCATCGATTCCTGCGTACAAAAGCATCCGTGCCGCGGAGGATACGGACTCCCCAGTGTTGACGCGGGCCGTCGACAACTTGTACGGAAAACGTGCCGCTTCGGAATGCGAGTCTCTACCATTCAAACTTCTATGGCGGCCGATCAGCGCACAATCACCACACCCGGCGGCGGTCGCAAGGTCCTTCTTGCGATGTCAGGCGGCGTCGACTCGTCGGTCGCGGCGGCGCTGCTGCAACGCGACGGCTACGAGGTCGTCGGCTGTTTCATGCGACTCGGCTCGCCGGGTGAAGAACTCGAGGGGCTGGTCGATCCCCAGATGGCGTGTCGCGTCGCCCCGGGTGACGCCCCGGGTGACGCGAAAGTCCGCCTGCCACAGGCGGGTCCCGTGAAGATCGGGCATCAGGGCTGCTGCTCGATCAACGACGCGGCCGACGCGCGGCTCGTCGCCGCCAAGCTCGGCATTCCGTTCTACGTCTGTAATTTTAAGAAGGACTTTGGCCGCATCATCGACTACTTCGTCGGCGAGTACACGGCGGGGCGGACGCCGAACCCGTGCGTCCGCTGCAACGACTGGCTCAAGTTCGGCAAGCTGCACGAGTACGCACAGCAGATCGACGCGGAGTTCGTCGCCAGCGGTCACTACGCCCGCATCGGCCATGACGCGCACGGACGGGCGACGCTGCTGCGCGGCATCGATCGCGACAAGGATCAGAGTTACGTGCTGTTCGGCGCGCCGCGCGATCGGCTCGATCGCATGATGCTGCCGATCGGCGGTCTCGCGAAGCCCGAGGTGCGCCGACTGGCGCAGCAGTTCGATCTGCCGGTGTTCGACAAGCCGGATTCGCAGGAGATCTGCTTCGTCCCCGACAATGACTACGCGGGGCTGCTCGATCGAAGGGCGCCGGGCACGATGCGGAGCGGGTCGATCGTCGATCGCGCGGGCCAAGTGCTTGGCGAGCATGCGGGTCATCAGCACTTCACCGTGGGACAGCGGCGCGGGCTCGGCATTGCGGCTGCGCAGCCGCTGTACGTGGTCGCGAAGGATGCGACAACCAACACGGTCATCGTCGGCGAGCGTGAGGAACTCTTGCGCGCCGGATGTCTATGCGGCGACGCGAACTGGCTCGTGGACCATGCCGAGCTTCCACAGAGCGACGCGGGCGGCTGGATCCGCTGCACCACCATGATCCGCTACAACAGTCAGGCCGTTGCGGCGCGGGCTCGTCCGCTCGCCGAAGGCTCGATCGAGATCCGTTTCGACGAGCCGCAGCTGGCTGTCGCGCCCGGTCAAGCCGCAGTCTGTTTCGCGGACGATCAGGTGCTGTGCGGCGGCTGGATTGCGACAGCGGTTCCGGCAACGTGACGGGTCGTCGTCGGGTCCCCGTCGGCTGGGGCGACCATCCCACCAGCTTAGGTTTGAAGTGAAAATCCCCGCGCCGTACTGACGGCGCGGGGACATGGCTTGGACTGCGGCAATCGTCCGGTCAGCGACGATTTACTTTGAACCGGCTGACGATGCTGCGGAGGCTTGCGGTCTGCGCTGACGTCTCCTCGCTCGACGCGGCGAGCTCCTCCGAGTTCCCGGCGTTTGACTGCGTCACCTTGTCAAGTTCACTCACGCCGGCACTGATCTGCGAGAGACCAACTGCCTGCTCTTCGCTCGCACGGGCGATGTCGCGCAGCTGGGTGTTGACATCGCGAGTGCCGGCGACGATCTGGGTGAGCGATGTCGACACCTCGTCGCACAGGGCAACCGCTCGTGCTGCCCGGGTGGTCGACTCTTCGACCATGGTGGCCGTTTCGCGGGCGGAGGTAGCGGACCGCTGCGCGAGGTTGCGGACTTCCTCGGCCACGACTGCGAACCCCTTGCCCGCTTCGCCAGCCCGCGCAGCTTCGACTGCGGCGTTGAGCGCGAGCAGGTTCGTCTGGAACGCGATGGCGTCGATCACTTTCAGCACCTTCGCGATGTTGTCGCTCGATTCCTTGATGCCGGCCATGGCTTCCGACATTTTCGCCATGCGCTCCTGACAGGCGGTCGCCGTTTCCATGCTGCTGTTGGACAGTGCGTCGGCGCCCTTGGCCGTGGTGGCATTGCGATTGGTGCGATCAGAGAGATCGTGAAGGCTTGCTGAGATCTCCTCGAGACTCGCGGCCTGCTCGCTCGCACCTGCGGCGAGCGACTGACTCGCGGTGGACACCTGGCTGCTTCCGGCGTCGATCTGCTCGGCGCCATCGGTCACCTCTGCAATGGTCTGTTCGAGCTTCTCGACGAACGTGTTGAACGAGCGCGACACATCGCCGAGCTCATCCTTCGCGTCAGCATCAAGCCGCTTCGTGAGATCGCCGTCGCCTTCAGCGACTTCCTTCAGGCGCAGGTTGAGCTGGCGCGTCGGACGCACGACGGAAATCGCGAGCAGGGAGAGGGACGCGACAACCAGTGCCATCCCCACGCCGCTCGCCACGAACAGTGTGGTTGTGCCTCTGGACAGCGTCGCTGCGCTCTCCTCCGCGGCTCTCTTGACTTCGCCGTCAGACATCGTCACGAGATTCGCCAATGCAGACTGTGCGACGGTGAACTGGCGCAAGCTCTCGCCGCGGAACACTGCCAGCCCTTCCGACTGCTTGTCGTCGATTACCAGTGCAATGGCCGCGTCGGAACCTTGCTCTGCCGCCTTCCAGGCCGTGTGGAAGTCTTCCAGGAGTGCCTGCTCTCCGGGCGTCCAGTGGAGTGCTCCGAACTCCTTGTCGAGCTGAGCGAAGGACTCCCGTGCCTCTTCAACACTCTTCCGGGATCCGTCCATCTCCTCCGGTGTGCACGTCAGCAACCGCAGCTGCTCGAAACGGATCGCGCCAGCGCTTGCGGAGAACTGTGTTGCGCACTTGAACGCGGGGAACGTGCCAACGGTCAGCTCCGCATTGCTCTCGCCGAGGAGCGACATTTCGTGGCTCCCCTCCCAAGCGATGGCGGCGAACAGTGCGACGAGCGCGCAGCCCGTGACGACAAAACGTGTTTTGATAGTGAAGTTCGAAAAAAAACTCATTGGCGGGCCGCTCCGGTGGATTCATCGCTGCGACGTCGAGGTCGAGCAGAAGGTCTGCGCGGCGAGCGTCCTGAGTGGACTGTCGGCGATTCAGTCCCCCGAAATGACCCGGACGTGGGGATTCCTGAAAACCCCTTCAGCCCACGCGGGCGAAGGAGTGTCTGCCCGGATCGCCGCCGGCCCGCGTGCGGAGCAAATCGGCCCCCCCTCTCCCCACCCTCGGTAGACTGGCGGATTCGTCCCGCTCATTGAGACTTGATTCATGGTTACTGCAACTGCGTCGTCCCTTGAAAGCGTTCTCGGCGCGGAGGCCGATTCCCTCCTGCACCATGTCGCGAAACTCGACAAGGCGCTGCTGCACCTCCCCGGTCCGGACTTCGTCGACCGTGTGATGATGCAGACCGACCGCAGCGTCCAGGTCCTCAAGAACCTGCAATGGATGTTTTCGACCGGACGACTTGCGGGAACGGGCTATCTCTCGATTCTGCCGGTCGATCAAGGCATCGAACACTCGGCGGGCGCGAGCTTCGCCAAGAACCCGATCTACTTTGACGGCGAGAACATCGTCAAGCTCGCAATCGAAGGCGGCTGCAACGCCGTCGCGACGACATTCGGCGTGCTGGGCTCGGTCAGCCGGAAGTACGCCCACAAGATTCCGTTCCTGGTCAAGATCAATCACAACGAACTGCTGACGTATCCGAACCAGGCGAAGCAGATCCTGTTCGGCTCGGTGCGCGATGCGTGGAATCTCGGTGCCGCCGCCGTCGGCGCCACGATCTACTTCGGCAGCGACGATGCGGGCCGCGAGATTGTCGAGGTCGCCGAGGCGTTTGAAAAGGCACACGATCTGGGCCTGGCGACGGTGCTGTGGTGCTACGTGCGCAACAACGCGTTCAAGGCAGGCGGCAAGGACTATCACGTGTCGGCCGATCTCACAGGCCAGGCGAATCACCTCGGCGTGACGATCAAAGCCGACATCATCAAACAGAAGCTGCCCGAGATCAACGGCGGGTACGTCGCGCTGAACTCCGGCAACTCAAGCTACGGCAAGCTCGACAAGCGGATGTACTCCGATCTCGCGTCGGACCACCCGATCGATCTGTGCCGATACCAGGTCTTGAACTGCTACTGCGGCCGCGCGGGCCTGATCAATTCCGGCGGCGCCAGCGGCGAGAACGATTTCGTCGATGCTGTGAAGACCGCAGTCATCAACAAGCGCGCGGGCGGGACGGGGCTGATCTCAGGGCGCAAGGCTTTTCAGCGGCCGATGGCAGAGGGCATCCGGCTGCTGAACGCGATTCAGGATGTGTATCGCGATCCGCGCGTCACGGTGGCCTGAGAAGTAAGAAGGATGAAGGATGAAGGATGAAGTACGGAGCGCAGTCGCGCACTCCGGCGCTCTTTCCTTTTGCCTTCTCACTTCTTACTTCCCTGAATCTCCCGCACCAACTCTTTCGCGCCGTACACCACGTCCAGTGCGGTCAAAATCCCGCGCGAATCCACCGCCACTGCGCGGTTCACGCTGCCGTCGTAGATCACGTCGCCGACGAGGCTCGGCAGGTTGCCGTCGAAGATCAGCCCGACGAGTTCGCCCTTGCGATTGACGACCGGCGAGCCGGAGTTGCCGCCGATGATGTCGACGCTGCAGACGAAGTTGAACGGCGTGTCGAGCGGCAGTGTGGACTTCGCGTCGAGCCAGCGCTTGGGCAGCGAGAACTCGCCGAGACCCTTGCGGTCGGCATGGCGCTGATAGAGACCCGCGAAGGTGGTGAACGGGGCGATCATCGCGCCGCCTTCCTTCCAGCCTTCGACCGGACCGAACGTCATGCGCAGCGTGAAGGTCGCGTCGGGATAGACCGTGTCGCCTTCGATCGCGAACGTCGCGGCTGCGATGTCCGCGTATGCCAGGCGTTCCACGCTTTCGACTTCGTCCTCGTACTGCGTGCGGACGGCGCGGGCTGCGTTGTCGATCGACAACATCATGCGAATCAGCGGCTCGGGTGACGACTCGAGCGCCGAGCGCCCTCCTTCGACGAGCTTCTTGCGCGCATCGACGGACCGCAGCGTGCAGCCGCCCACGAGCTCGTCGGCGCGAGCGGCCGGTGACTTCCCGTCGAGCAGCAGCGTGACGACGGGATCGTCGCCCCCGAATGTTTCAGCGCGGAACGCAAGCTCGTTCGTCAGCGTCTCGATCTCGAGCGCGTCGTAGATCGGCTCAGGCGAAAAGAGTGCGCGCTCAACGGTATCGAGGCGGCTGTCCGCGTACTCGCGCAGCCGTTCACCGCTCGGCTTCTCGCGCTCGTCGACCAGCCGCACGATCGTCCGCGCGTGCCGCGCTAGGCTCGAACGGCGCCAGCCATTTTCAAGCTGCTGATAGCGGTCGAAGATCGCCGCATATGTCTGTTGCGCCTGCGCCACGCGATCCCACGCAGAGCCGTAACCGGCGCGCATGGTTTCGTCGCGCGCCACCGCGTCGCGCAGTGCATCCTCGCGGCTCTTCTTCATGTCGAGGAGCACCGGATCCTGCAATCCCGCGAGCAGCCATGTGCGGGCCTTGCGACCGTTCTGAATGCCGTGCAGATCATCCGACGCGATCCGCGCGTTCTCTTCGTTGCGGGCGGCGAAGCCGGTCAGCTTGACTTCATCGCGCCACGCTTTCGCCAGGAGCTTCGGCATTTCGACGTCGCGCATGAAGCGGAGATGATCGAGCGTGTAGAGCCGGCGCGTTCTTCCCGGATGACCGAAGACGAAGACGAGTTCATCCGCAGCGGCGCCGTCCGCGCTCCAGCGCAGATGGTGCTCGGACTTCAGCGGCGCTCCATTCTCGTAGATGCGGAAAAAGCAGCAGTCAAGGTTGAAGCGCGGGTATTCAAAGTTGTCGGTGTCGCCGCCGAAAAACGCGATCTCTTGTTCGGGGGCGAACACGAGCCGCACGTCGTCGAAGCGGCGATAGGTGTACAAGTGATACTGGCCGCCCTGATACAGCGTGACCACTTCGCTCTTGAGACCGGTGGCCTTTTCGCTCGCAGTCTCGATCGCCGCGATCGCCGAGCGCCGTGCCGCGCCCGCGGCAGCGGGGTCCATGTCGGGGGTGGCGCCGGCGTTGACGCGCGTCGTCACGTCTTCGATGGTCCACAGAATGTCGAGGGCCAGGTCCGGACAGCGCAGCTCGTCCTGCAGCGTTGCGGCGCGGAAGCCTTCGCGGAGCAGGTCACGTTTCGGTGTGCTCAGCTTGGCGAGCATGTCGGCGCCGACGTGGTGATTCGTCAGGACAAGACCTTGGCTCGACACGAGCGACCCGGACCCGCCGGTGGCGAACCGCACGGATGACTTCTGCATCGTTTCCAGCCACTGCGGCGTCGGCTCGAACTTGTACTGCTCCTTCAATCCCGCAAGCGGCGGACGATTGATGAGCCACATGCCTTCGTCGGCATGCGCCGGGGCAAGTGTACCGAAGAGCGTGCACGCGATCAGGGCAAGCACAGCGAGCGGACGAGCTGCGGCGGTCGATGGAGTTCTCATGGCGGTCCGCAGCGTACCGCATGGGTGAACCGAAGCTGCAGATCACGTCGTCCGAATCGTCGCGCTCGCTGCGGAGACGCGCACCGGCTTCACGGCCTTGCCTGCTTCCGCTTCGCGGCGGGCCTGCTCGGCGTCGGCGAAGTCTTCGCCGAATCGCACGAGGCGCAGGCTGTTGGCGATCACGAAGATGTACGCGGCGGCCTGATAGAACGGCGTCACCCACAGCTGGATCTGGCCCGTGGCGGCGAGCGCGAGACCGACCACCGCGAGCAGGAGGCTCGCGATGATGTTCTGCGCGACGATGCCGCGGGCCTTCGCCGCGATCTCGATCAGGAACGGCACGTGGCGGAGATCGTCGTTCATCAGCGCGACGCCCGCGGAATTCGTTGCGATGTCAGAGCCGGACAGGCCCATGGCGACGCCGACATCGGCGCTCGCGAGAATCGGGCCGTCGTTGATGCCGTCGCCGACGACCAGCGTGCGATGGCCACGCTGAATGAGGTACTGCAGTTCGGCGTGCTTTTCTTCCGGGAGGCACTCGGCCTCGATCGCGTCGACACCGACGGCCTGCCCGACGCGCTTGGCCACGGCGAGTCGGTCGCCTGTGAACATCGAGATGCGCCGCACACCGAGCTGCCGCAGCTTGGTGATGACCTCGACCGCGTTGCGGCGCAATTTGTCTTCGAGTCCGACGGCGCCGAGATAGCGATCGCCGAGCATCACATGCACGCTCGACATTCCTTCGATCTTGTCCTCGACCGCGGCGAGCTGGTCCGCGATGCGCGGATTTACCTCAAGCAGCCACTGCCCTCGACCTGCGAACAACGTTCCCTGATCGGTTTCGGCACGCACGCCGCGGCCGTGAATCTCCTGATAGCCGCGGATCGGTCGCGCCACGATGCGCGCCCGGTCGGCCGTTTCGAGAATCGACTTGGCAAGCGGATGGTTGGAGCTCTGCTCGGCGTCGGCGGCGGCCTGCAGCAGCACGGCGCCTTCGATGCCTTCGGCCGGTGCGAGCCGGCTGACCGCGAACTTGCCGGTCGTCAGTGTGCCCGTCTTGTCCATCACGACTGTGTCGACGTTCGCCGCGGCTTCCAGCGTGCGTGTCTGCTTGATCATGATGCCGAGGCGCGCCGCAGCGGCGAACGCCGCGACCATCGCCGTCGGATACGCGATGAGGAGCGCGCCCGGCGCGGTGACGACCAGCACAGTGATCGCGCGCGACGCGGCGTCGGCGCGTGTGGCCGCATCTTCGCTGTTGGTCGTGAAGAACCACACGAGCGCCGCGACCATCAGGACGACGGGCACGTAATACTGCGCAAGGCGTTCGACGAGTTCCTGCCGCTCGCCCTTGGCGGTCTCGGCTTCACGGATGAGCTTCTCGACTTTGCCGATCGTCGTTTCGCCGGCGACGGCCGTGATCTGCACGTCGATCTGGCCGGTGAGGTTTGTCGTGCCGGCATAGACGTCGTACCCGGGCTGGACTTCGACGGGGACGGCTTCACCGGTGAGCGAGGCCTGGTTGATGCTGGTGGCGCCGCGGACGACCTTGCCGTCGACCGGGAGGTTTTCGCCCGGCCGCACGCGGACGATCATGCCACGCTCGATCTGCCGCAGCGAGACTTCGCGCTCGGCGCCGTCCGCGTCGATGACGCGGGCGATGTCGGGGGTCAGTTCGACGAGATCGCGGATGGCCCGCTGCGCACCCCACGCGGTCCGCGACAGAACCAGTTCGGCGAACCAGAGGAAGAACGCCAGAAAGCCCGCCGCGAGGAACATGTTGTTGGCCATGGCGGCCAGCACGGCGAGGGAGGCCAGCGAATCGCTCGAGGCTCGGCCGTCGCGCAGTTCTTCGATCGCGCCGCGGGCGAGTGGCAGGAGGAGGATGATCGCCCCGATCGACGCGGGGATGTTGGCGACGGTAGCGTTCACCCCAAAGACATACTGGGCGAGCCAGGCGGCAAGCAGCAAGATCCCGCCCAGGAGCGCAACGAACAAGTGGCGCTCGAGGCGGGCCTCGGCGTTGTTCGAGAGTTCGTTGCCGGAATCGAGACGGTCAGCAGTCGCGAGCGATAGGTCGGACATCGGCGAAGACCAGAATGTGGGAACGGGCGAGTCGTCGCGCTCCGGCCAGAGATGTGGGCCGGCCCGTCTATGGGGGAGCCGGCGATGGCAGGAGCACGCAAGAGGGAGAGGGTAGCAGAACGAAGCTTGACGGTGCCCGGTTCGTCCAAATCCTCCCTCCGGGTAGAGTCCGTGCGCTGGCCGGCTCTCGACATGTCCCACTCCGCAATGCAACCTGCGTCCGAACGCGTCACGATCCTCGGTGACGGCCAGATGTCGCTCGCATTGGCCGATGTGCTCCACGCCGGCAGAGTCTCGACGGTGATCTGGAGTGCGTTCGAGGACGCGGCGGCGGCGCTCGACCAGACGCGTCGCTCGCACCGCCTCCCCGGATTCATCCTTCCCGACGCGGTGCGGGTCACTGCGGTCGCGCGCGACGCCGTCGAAGGAGCGACCCTCCTCGTCAACGCGATTCCTACGCAGTTCATGCGCGCGACCTGGGGGCGGATCCGTGCTGACGTCGGTCCGATCGGCGTGCCGATCATCAGCGTCGCGAAGGGCATCGAGACGGAACGATTCTGCCGCCCCAGCGAAATCCTGACGGAGATCATGGCCGGACCGGGCGGCACGCGGCACGGAGTCGCGGTGCTGAGCGGTCCGACCATCGCGGGCGAACTCGCGCACCGACTGCCCGCCGTGCTCGTTGCCGCATCGAGCGACGCGGCGCTCGCGTGCCGGGCGCAGGCGGTCTTCAGTTCACCGTGGACGCGCATCTACACGAACGATGACATGCTCGGCGTCGAGTTGGCCGGGGCCTTGAAGAACGTCATCGCGATCGCCGCCGGCGTGATCGACGGCCTTGGTCTCGGATCAAATGCGAAGTCAGCGCTCCTCGCACGCGGTCTCGTCGAGATGGCGCGATTTGGCGTGGCGCTTGGTGCGAAGACCGAGACGTTCTTCGGCGTCGCCGGCGTCGGTGATCTCGCGACCACATGTTTCTCGCCAGAAGGACGCAACCGAAGTTTTGGCGAAGCGATCGCACGGGGCGAGCCGATGGAAAAGTATCTCGCTGCCGGTTCGAGCGCGTCGGTCGTCGAAGGAGCGCCGACGGCGAAGGCGGTCGTCGCGTGGGCGCAGCGGATCGGTATCGAGATGCCGATCGCCGAGGTCGTGCACCGCATGGTGTTCGAGGGACTCGCGCCGCACGCGGCCCTTGCAGATCTCATGCAGCGCGCCGCAGGTTCGGAACGCATCGCGTGACGCGCAGGAAAGGCCCGTTCATTCTTCCTCGCCGAATCCCGCCTGCACAAGCTTTCCGAGCGACTCTGCCGCTGCCGCCTCGTCAGACCCGTCACACGAGATTTCGATCTCGGTGCCGCACGTCCCCGCGAGCATCAGCATCTGCATGATTGACTTGCCGTCCACCGCCTCGTCCTGATCGGTGCGGCGCACGGTGATCGAACAGCCGAAGGCCATCGCCTGCTCGACGAATGTCATCGCCGGCCTCGCATGGAGACCGAGCCGGTTGCTGATGACAGCGCGGACGGAACGCACGTAAAAAACACCCCTCAAACTGATTGTCGACCGAAACAATCAGTGGCCAGTTGATCAGCGGAGAGCGGACAGCAGGTCATCGCGACGTGGGCTGCTTCTGATCCGCTTCTTCCAGGAGCGTCATGATGTCTTCAACCGAGTCCGCCTGGCGCATGAAGCGCCGGAACTGATCTCGGCTCAGATTGCCGAAGATTGCTTCCATCGCGTCGAGATGCTCTTCCGGCCGGTCCTCCGGCGAAAGAAGCAAAAAGATCGAATGCACCGGCTGCTTGTCGAGCGAGTTGAAGTCGACGCCGGCCTTCGACACACCGACAGCGACGACCAGCTGTTTCACTGACGTCGTCTTCGCATGCGGAACTGCCACGCCGTGACCAAATCCAGTGGAGCCGCGATTTTCGCGGGCGATGATCGACTTGACGAACGTGTCGCGCAGTTCCGCAGTGATCTTGCCCGCCTCAACGAGCGCGTTCACGAGTTCGCGGATCGCGTCGTCGCGTTTGGTCGCGGCGAGCTGGGGAAGGACGGCCTTTTTGACGACGATGTCACGCAGTTTCATGGGGAGACGTTCCAGACTGTCTCCGTGCGGAGACGGAGATTCGGTAGGTGAGCGGGGAGCGGACGCACGCGGCGAGCTGTCACTTCTTGTGGTCGCGCACCTGCTCCTTGTAATCGGTGATCTGCCGGATCGCGCGGTCGACGCACAGGTCGACGCACGCGTAGAGGTCCGGATCCTTCGCGTTGGCCACAAAGTCGTCATGTCGCTCGACATCGATCTTGATCTCGACGTGGAAGCCGTTGGGTTCCTTCTCCAGGATGACGTAAATACCCTGAACCCGATCGAAGTGCTTGCGGATCCGCTCCGTCTTCTTGTGGATGTACTCTTCGATAGCGGGCGTCGACTGAAGGTGCTTGGCTGTGATGGTCGTTTGCATGATGAATCTGCTGAAGCAGCTCTGGAACAGTGAATGTTGAATTGTCAGCGGGATCCCGGCGCGGTGAGCCGCACGTTGCCGGTCGGCGCGCCAGTCGCCGGATCCGTCGGAATGCCCGTCACATCGCCCGATGAGATCCTGGACCGCGCGGGCGGCAGCGGATCACGCGGCGGCCCTTCCTGGTGCGGCGGAACCAGCACGCCGCCCGAGACGAGGTACCGCAGCGCTTCGTCGATCGTAATCGGTAGTTCGTGGACCTGGTCGCGCGGCACCGTGACGGTCCAGCCGGTGAGTGGGGGAGAGCTCGGTATGAACACGGTGAGCGCGTCACCGGCCTCATTCTCGACGGCGAGCATCGCGGTACCCGTCAGCAGCCCGATGGACCAGATTCCCTTGCGCGGATACTCGACCACCACGACCTTGCTGAACTTCATGGACTTCTCTTCCTCGCCGCCGTCAGAGAAGAAGAAGCCGACGATCTGCTTGACGTGGGGATAGATCTGCCCGACGAGCGGCACGCTGATGAGCACCCGTTCCATCAGGCTGAACAACTTGCGACCGAGCCAGCCGCCGACGAGCCGGCCGGCGACGTAGACGAACGTCAATGCAACGACGAGGCCGAAGAGGCTCGTGTACCAGCGGTCGTTCCACCAGCGATGCACTTCGCGGGAACGCAGCTCTGCAGCAATTGCTTCGCGCGATGGCGGGGTGCGGCTTCCGATCGCACGATCGGCGATCGTCGCGTCGATCGCTTCGGCCGACGGCTCGAAGCGACCGCTGAGCGGACCGGTCGAAGCGCTTCCCCACGCCAAGGCGGACCGGGCTGCCGCATTGATCGGTTCGGCGATGTTGCGGCTGATGAACTGATAAGCGGCCACCAGGATCCAGAGGGTCAGGATCGATGGCAGCAGGACTGCGAGGCCGCGCAGGAAGGCCCGCTTGACGCCGAAGCGGGGAGTTCGATCGTTGGATTCTGCCATTGAGCGGAGAGGCAGAGTGTAGAGGCGGGGACAGATCCCTTCAATGAAGGTGGCAGCCCCTGTCCATCGCGTCCATTCGCCCTACCGGACCGGCAGCGGGGAGGTGAGCGGACGCAGGGTCACGGGCGACTCGACGTAGTCGTCACCGCGGCGATACCGGACGACGACGACATCACCCACTCGCTTGGACGCGACGATCAGCGCCAGTTCGCGCGATGAACGAACCGGCCTTCCTTCAATCGCGACGATCACGTCCCCGCTGCGCAGGCCCGCAGCGCGGACCGCACTCTTGGGCAGTGTCTGGCGGATCTTGATCCCTTCCGGCACTTCCGTGATCTGTATCCCCAGCGACGCGTCGCCTGCGCGGACCGTGTCATCGATCATCGGCCGCGCCTTCACCCAGTCCTTCCACTGCCGCTCGATGTCGGCAAGCGGCTTCCCGAACGTGCGCTCCATCGCCTTGCTGCCCGTCGGATCGGTTGCAAACGTGGCGAGCAGCGATTTGTAGAACACCTGCAGTTTTCCACGATCGGCGATGTACTCAAAAATCGAGCGGACCTGCGGATAGAGCACCGGTGCCTTGTCCATGAAGTCCTGCGGCGCCATCGCAAACATCGTCTTCCACGCGAGCGCCCCATTGGAACTCACGGCGCGGCGCGCGATGTTGTGCCGTGTGTTCGGCAGAAAGCGGATGTCGTCGCCGCTGAGTTCGTAGTTCTCAAACAGCGTCGCGATGCCTTCCTGAATCCAGATCGGGTGCTTCTGCCGCGCGCGCTCCATGCTGCCGTAGTGCATGAGATGGACGAACTCGTGCTGCAGACTTTCGCCGATGTCGCGGACGACCAGCATCCGCATGCGATGCTCGTAGATTCCCGTCGTGGTCGGATCGGTGAAATACGCCTTGGCGTCCTTCGGTGTCGGCACGGCGATCAAGGTCGCGTAATCCGGCGTGTCGTCGAAGAGATGGCGCGCGAGCCAGTCGGCTTCACGTTCGACAAGTTCGCGCAGTTCGCGATGCGGCGCTTCGTCGAGACAGGTCGCGTAATACAGCCGGCGCTTCGGATCACTTTCGAAGCGATAGTTCTTCTCGCCGTGGACGCGCTTCCACTCATCCTGCTGCGGACAAGGGACGAGGTTGAGCGGGGCCGCAGGCGCGGGGACTGCGGCCGGAACTTCGGCCGGCTGCCCGTTCCTCGCCCTTGATTTGATGACGTCGCGCGCTTCAAGGATCGCCGTATACGTCGGATGCTCGCGGATTGGCTCAAGATCCGGATCCTCCTCCATTGCGTCAAATTCAAGAAAGCCTGCTTTGACTGCGTCCAGCAGCGACTGCGCCGCTGCGTCCTTCGCGCCGAGCTGCGCCTGACAGCATGCGGCGTTGTAGAACATGATCGGATCGCGACGCACGTCACGCGTGTACTCGGCGATGAGATCAAGCGCTTCGCTCCAGCGCCGCGCTTCCAGGGTTCGATCGATCTTGCGCTGCAGCGCGTCGGCGGCGGCTGCTTCCAGCGGCGGCGCGACGCGCTGGCCAACGTGATCGTTTTGCGCACCGACGGCGAGCGACGGCACCACGCTGACGAGGACCCGGAGCGCCGTCAGATATGGGAGCACGCGTCGCGCGAACATCATGGATCGCATGCTACGCAGAGACCTGCTGCATTGGAAAGGAAATCACGCCGCTCGCGATGCGGGCGACGACTTCAGGGAGTGCGCGGCATTCTTCGGCAAACACACGGGCCGCGAGACTCGCGGACGAGTCGCCCGGAACGACCGGACAACGGCGCTGCAGCAGGATCTGGCCGCAGTCGTAGTCCTCGTCGACGCTGTGCACGGTGCATCCGGATTCGGAGACGCCGGCACGGAGGACGGCAGCATGGACGCGGTCACCATACATGCCGGGCCCGCCGAAGTCGGGGAGGAGCGCCGGATGAATGTTGATCGTGCGCCCCGACCAGAGCGGCGCGACACGGAACTTCCGCAGATATCCGCACAGACAGACGAGTTCCACGCGGTGCGCCTGCAGCAGCGCGTCGAGCTGGTCCGCAACGGATCCGGGGCCATCGGTGATCGCGACGTGCAAGCCCGCGGCGCGGCAGCGCGCGACCCCGGGCACATCGGCGCGATGCGCGATCACGATCTCGATCGATGCGTCGATGGCGTCGGAACGCAAGCGTTCTGCGAGATTGACGGCGGTGCGGCCGCCGCCGGAGATGAGTCCCCCTATGCGAAGCATGTGACGATCAGTTTGCGAAGCATGTGACGACTTACGGACCGATGACCGGATGGGCCTGAGCGATCGGCCGGGACGGATCGCTCAAGAATGGAATGGGCGTGCCGACGGCGTCGGTCGCGACAAGCGTCACTGTCGCCACCGTGACGCGCACGTGTTCTCCGGTCGTGTAGCGCTGCGCTTCCACGCGGACTTCGACCGTGACGGACGTGGTCCCGGCGCGGGTGGTGCGCGTGAACAGCGTGACGATGTCGCCCATCCAGACCGGCTGATGAAACTCGACCGCCTGCAGCGCGACGGTGACCCAGCGGTGCACGCCGTGCCGCCGCGCTTCCACGTATCCAGCCTGATCGATGAGCGAAAGAATCACGCCGCCGAAGACCGACCCCTGATGGTTGGCGTCCTTGGGCGATGTCAGATTGCGCAGGGCGGTGTTCCACCCTCCGCCGTCATCGGCTGGAGATTCGTTCGGCGGCGAGGAGGTGCGGGGTGCCATCGGTGGAGGAGCGGGGACGCGACCATCTTCGGCGCAGACGGCAACTTCCGCAATCGGCGGGGCCGGAACGCTCTGAGATCTGTGCTGAGCGAGGAGGTGTGCCGGAAGGAGCATTGCATCTGGGTCAACAGAAACAGCAGCAAGGTTCAGACTCGGCGAAAGAGGCGGCGAAAACTCGGCCTGTTCACATCGTGCGATACGGTTCGGTGAGAGCGTCGGTCGGCGGCGAACGAGCACAAGAACGGCATCATGCACACGGTGACGGTGACGCGTTCTTTCAAGGACGGTGAAGACTGGCACGACAGCACGTCGTTCGCGCGCGATGAGATCCTGCTTGCGAGCAAGGCGCTGATTGAAGCGCACTCGTGGATCGATCGCGAAATGGCGAAGAGCCCGCGCGAGGAACGTTCCCCGCGCGATGATGAGTGACGGAAGCGATCTCGTGAAGGCACAGAACCACCTGGCCTCCACCACGCATTGCGCAGAGTTCGGCGGCAATCGCATGGTCGATTCGGGACTTCGCTTCAAGGACCGCCCGCGGCGGGCGAGGAGCGGGGCGAACGGCGATCGCCGGAGCTCCCGCGAACGCTCTGCAGCGAGTCCGCCATGGAGGAGGGAGGCGAGCACAACCGCCTGACACGGGTCCGCCGCCGGCCTCGATCCAGCGAGCGCCCCAGTTTTTTCGTGGGGGCGGGTCAGATCTCGTTGTTCGGGGGGTGGGTCAGTTTTGCGCGAGAGTTGACATGACTTCGCTGCGCGAGCGACTCGCGACGTTCGGCCTCGAACTGCATCCCGAGAAGACGCGGCTGATCGAATTCGGCCGCTTCGCCGGTCGGAATCGTGCGGAGCGGGGCGAACGCAGACCGGAGACCATCGACTTCCTCGGCTTCACGCACACGTGCGGGACGACGCGGGCGACGGGCTACTTCACGGTCTGGCGACGAAGCTCGCGCAAGCGGCAGACGGCGAAGCTGCGGGCCGTGAAGGAAGTGCTTCGGCGCGTCCGGCATCGGCCCGTCGGTGAACCGGGACGCTCGCTCGGCGCGGTGGTCATGGGATACATGAACTATCACGCGGTGCCCGGCAACCTCGATCGGGTCGAGAGCTTCAAGACCGCATGCTCACGCCTGTGGCTGCAATCGCTTCGGCGACGCGGCGATCGGAAGCGCATGCCTTGGAGCCGCTTCGTCCGATTGCTCACGCGTCACCTTCCGCGCCTCCGAGTCCAGCATCCGTATCCGTCGATCCGCTTCGACGCCAGACACCCAAGGTAGGAGCCGTATGCGGGAAAGCCGCTCGCACGGATCTGTGCGGGGGGCCCGGAGCAATCCGGGTCCCTACCGCGACCGCTCATGATCGTCTCCCGGAATGGTGGAGCGCCGCGAGACGCGCGGCGCTGAACAGGAGGGGTCATACTATCTGGCTCTTCGCGGGCAGCACCGACGGCGGCCGCGCGATCGCGGCGTGGCTGAGCGTGATCCATAGCGCGCGGCTGCACGAGGTCGAGCCGTTTGCGTACGTGAGCGACGTGCTCCTGAAGCTCGCGGCGTACCGCGACATGCCGGCGGAGCGGAAAGCGGGCGAGGGAGAGGCGCTGCTTCGCGGGCTGATGCCGGAGGAATGGATCAAGGCCAATCCGACGGCGCGGCTGGCTCTGGCGCGGTGATAGCGGCGGAGCTCAGGCAGGTCGAACGGTTACTCCGCTTCCGCAGCGCGTAGTCGGGGCAGATGGTGCGGAACCGCGTCGCGACCTCGACGGCGCTCCAGCTGCGGGCCATCTCGGGATTCGTCGAGGTGACGAGGTGCAGATGGTTGTGCATGAGGGCGGCCTCGAGTACGTCGACGGCGAAGTACTGCGTGAGCCACCGCAGTCGGTTCATCAGCGCGGTCCTGCGTTCCTCGTGCTCAAGCAGCATCTCGCGCCAGACGCACCGCGAGATGCAGTGACAGACGTTGGTCTCTGAGGGGTCAAAGAGATGTTGGCGCGCGAATCCCATGAGGACGGCGGCGATGATGCCGCCGTGAAACGCGCGACCCCTGAAAAACGGCGCTTCCGGCTTTCGTGTGGGTAGCCGACCGGCCCGGATGCAGATCAAGCCCCGTCGGCGCTTGGCCCCGGCGGAAGAGACGCGGGCCAGATCTGGATCAGCTGTGACACCGGCCACCATCCGCA
>Ga0163148_10000867_pt1 | contig 40823 bp, 27 predicted proteins | sample OliLakLV19MP7P2_FD_148606 | JGI IMG/M metagenome (GOLD analysis project Ga0163148, IMG submission 148606) | Freshwater microbial mat bacterial communities from Lake Vanda, McMurdo Dry Valleys, Antarctica- Oligotrophic Lake LV.19.MP7.P2 | ecosystem: Environmental > Aquatic > Freshwater > Lake >... | reverse complement strand
GGTTCTCGATATGCTCCGTGGTGACGGAATAGCTGAAGCCGGTATGATGAGCACCACCAGCGTAGATCCAGGCCGCACAGGCCGTCTTGAAGTCAGGCTGGCATTCCCATAGTGCGCGGGCCACAGGTAGTTTGGGCAATGGCCTGGGGGGGGTGACCACCGTTACTTCATTGACGAGGAATCGGAAGCGGTTGCCCAGATCAATGAGCGAGGCATTGATCGCATTGCCGGGAGCTGCGGTGAAAACAGAGCGCACCGGGTCGTCCTTTCCGCCAATTCCCAAAGGGTGGATTTCAATCGAAGGTTTCCCACCCGCAATGGATTCACAGATCTCCAGCATGTGGGCACCCAGAACCTGATGCTTTTTGGGGGCCAGATGGTAGGTGTAATCCTCCATGAAGGAAACACCACCGGGCAGATCCAGGGCGATGACCTTCATGGCCCTGACGAGAGCACTGGTCTTCCAGTCCCCCTCCCCTGCAAAACCATAACCGTCCGCCATGAGCCGCTGGGCGGCCAGGCCGGGCAGCTGTTTGAGACCATGCAGGTCTTCAAAGGTGTCCGTAAAACCTTTGAACCCGCCGTTTTCCAGAAAGGCACGCAGACCAAGTTCAATACGGGCGGCATCGCGAAGCGAAGCGTGGCGATTCTGGCCTTTGCGCAGGGCTTTAACCACATTGTACTGATGTTCATATTCCGCACAAAGCCGTGTCACTGCCGTATCACTGACCGCATTGACCAGGTTGACCACGTCGCCCACCCCATGGGTGTTGACGGAAAAGCCGAACTTGATTTCAGCCGAAACCTTGTCGCCTTCAGTCACCGCCACCTGGCGCATGTTGTCACCGATGCGGACAAACCTGCCGCCCTGCCAGTCGTGCCAGGCACGGGCGGAACGCATCCAGGCACCGATACGGTCCTGCACTTCACTATCAGACCAATGACCGACGACAACCTTGCGGTTGAGCCTCAGGCGGGTATGGAGAAATCCCGCCTCGCGGTCGCCGTGGGCTGCCTGGTTCAGGTTCATGAAATCCATGTCGATCTTGTCCCATGGCAGTTCGCGGTTGAACTGGGTGTGGAGATGCAGGAAAGGTTTCCTCAACTGGGTAAGGCCTCCGATCCACATCTTGGAGGGCGAGAAGGTGTGCATCCAGAGAATGAGGCCGGCGCATTCGGGAACGTGGTTGGCATCAAGGCAAAGCTGGCGGATTTCTTCCGGTGTTTTCAGCACGGGCTTAAAAACGAGCCTGAGGGGGACGCGCTTGGAAACATCCAGTGCCTTGACGATTTTTTGCGAATGGGCCGCCACCTGCTTGAGCGTTTCAGGGCCGTAAAGGTGTTGGCTACCGGTCACAAACCAGATTTCGGAGCTGGAGATATTTTTCATAAATGGATTCAGCGGTTGGTTTCTTCCTTGATGCTGATGAGCTCTTTCATCAGGTGCGAGAGGTCAGCCTGACGGTTCACGCCACCGAAGGCATCATGGATCTGGAGGTAAAGGGCGTAAAGCCTGTCATAAACCAGCTTATTTCCGGCAATGGGTTTGTAGGTCTTACGCTTGAGCGAGGTCATTCTACGTTGGGCACTGGAAAAGTCTGGGTGCACTCCCGCCAGCACCGCAGCGGAAACAGCCGAGCCAAGGGCGCAGGCCTGGCTGGACCCAGCCACTCGCATTTCGCAGCCAGTGACGTCCGCATAAATCTGCATGAGGAGCACGTTTTTTTCCGCAATGCCTCCCGCACAGACAATCCGGTCGATGGGCACCCCGTATTCCCGGATGCGTTCGATGATGGCCCTTGCTCCGAAAGCTGTGCTCTCAATGAGGGCCCGGTAGATTTCAATACGGGTTGTGTAAAGCGTCTGACCCAGCAGTAGACCTGTAAGAAGCTGATCCACGAGGATGGTGCGGTTGCCATTGTTCCAATCAAGTGCCAACAATCCGGACTGCCCGGGCTTCAACCCTAACGCCTCCTCTGAAAGTCTGGCATGCAAGTTGACATCGCCCCGGCAAACACCCTCGACCCACCATTTAAAAATATCCCCCACGGCCGACTGGCCCGCTTCGATGCCGTAATAGCCCGGCAGGATTGCCCCCTTGACGATTCCGCAGATGCCAGGGATATCCGGAACCTGTTTTTCGGCAGAAACGACAGCGCAATCACAAGTGGATGTTCCGATGACTTTAACCAAAGTCCCTTCCTGAATACCGGAACCGATCGCTCCGTAGTGCACGTCCATCTCACCGATGGCTATGGGGATGCCTTCCGGAAGCCCCAGTTTACCGGCCCACAGGGGACAAAGGGCTCCCGCTGCATGGGAGGCGTCATACGCCTTTTCATACAGACGGTCGCGCAGGGCGGCCAGCCTCGGATCAAGAAGCGTTAGGAATTCCTTGTCAGGCAGTCCTCCCCATTCTTCCGCATAGAGTGCCTTGTGCCCTGCACAGCAGACCCCGCGCCGGATTTTCAGCGGATCGTCCACACCAGCCAGAACGGCAGGAATGAAATCCGCCAACTCCACCCAACTGTGTGCCGCATCAAAAACCTTCGGGGCAGTGCGCAGGCAGTGAAGAATCTTGGCCCAGAACCATTCGGAGGAATAGGTATTGCCACATTTGGCGAGGTAATGAGGACGCTGAAGTGCTGCAAGGCGGGTGATCTCCGCTGCTTCGCGGTGTGAGGTATGGTCTTTCCACAACCAACACTGCGCCGCAAGATTTTTTTTCCATTTGGCATCGAGCCCCAGAGGACGGTTGTCTTTGTCCACGGGAATGGGACTGGAGCCGGTTGTATCCACCCCGATACCGACAACTTTTTTCGCATCAAAGCCCCGAACCTTTTTCGCCGCTTTCAAGGCCCCGCGGACACTTTTTTCCAAACCAAAGAGATAGTCCCCAGGCTGTTGGCGGGCCAGGTGATGATTTTTCGGATCAAGCAGGACACCTTGTGTTCCTCCGGGATAATCCACCACACAAACGCCCAGTTCGGATCCGTTTTTGCAATCCACCACCAGGGCGCGAACCGAGTTGGTGCCATAATCAATACCCAAAGTGTAAGCAGCCATGGAAAAAGTTCCTGCCCATATTTCTAGCGTTAAGAAAAAGCTCGTAAAGATTCATTTTACTTTACAGTAATGTCAGGTGCGCCAAGGAAAGCCGACCATGACCGACATCGCCCGCCAGGCCCGTGTATCCAAGAACACGGTTTCCCTGGCACTGCGCCACGATCCGCAGATTCCGGCTGGCACGCGTCGGCGTATCGCGCAGATCGCCCGCAAACTCGGCTATCAAAAAAATCCGACTGTAGCCCACCTTATGGCCCAGTTGCGTGTCAGCCGCTCTCCTGCCTCCCAGCCTCTCCTCGCGCTGGTCAACGCCAACCTCGACCGGGAAGCTTTTCTCCGCCACCCCACCATTCCGGTATATGTCGAAGGCTGCCGACGCCGCGCACATGAACTGGGCTATCTTCTGGACGAGTTCTGGTTGCACGAGCCGGAATTAAACGGCGGGCGCTTCAATAAAATCATCCGGGCCCGCAACATCCGGGGCCTGGTCATCGTTGGATTGATGAATGAGAACCGTCTTCCCGCACGCTTTCTTCCCACGTGGCAAAGCCACCCCTGTGTGGTGACCGGTGTCCGCACACGGGATCCGGCACTGTCCTTTGCCTGCACGGACCACCACATTCTCACGATTAAGGCCTTTGAGCAGGCCCTGCACTTGGGATATAAACGGCCTGCCCTTGTGCTCGACAAGGAAATCGACCAACTGGTGGATGGCCGTTTCACTGCCGGAATGTTGATTGCGCAGCAGCAAATACCGGCATCCCGCCGTGCCACTCCCTTCTACTTTGTCAATCAGGCCAAGCGAAACCCGGATCTTTTCCACCGTTGGTTTGCAAAAGAGAAACCTGATCTGATCCTGACTCTTTACCACAATGTGCAGGAGTGGCTGCGAGAAGCAGGCTATAAGGCAGGCAAAGACATCGGGCTTATCCAATTGGACCGGCGTCACGGGCGGCCTGAATGGTCCGGAATGGACCAGCACAGTGACATTATCGGCGCTTCAGCCGTGGAAATGCTCATCGGCATGATCCATAACAACGAAAGCGGCATCCCTTCTTATCCACGGGCCACCCTGATCGGCAGCACCTGGGTGGAAGGAAAAACAACCTTGAAATCCGCGCCTTTTTGAAACGGCAGGAAACGCGCTCTGGGTCTGGCCTGCAAGATTAATGCATCACTGCATGAGAGAGGATTATTTCGGCTTTGCCGAAATGTTACAGGCTGAACTTCGTTCTTTGCATAAAGTCGCTTCGCGACACGCAAACGAACCCAAGGGTTCTCGTCTTTGTTAAACTCCCGCTATCGCGGGGACGCATTTAAGAAAATGCGCTCTGGGTCTTGCCTGCAAGACTATTGCATCACTGTATGAGAGAGGATTTTTTCAGCTTTGCTGAAAAGTTGCGGGCTGAACTTCGTTCTTTACATAAAGTCGCTTCGCGACACGCAAACGAACCCAAGGGTTCTCGTCTTTGTTAAACTCCCGCTATCGCGGGGACGCATTTAAGAAAATGCGCTCTGGGTCTTGCCTGCAAGATTATTGCATCACTGTATGAGAGAGGATTTTTTCAGCTTTGCTGAAAAGTTGCGGGCTGAACTTCGTTCTTTGCATAAAGTCGCTTCGCGACACGCAAACGAACCCAAGGGTTCTCGTCTTTGTTAAACTCCCGCTATCGCGGGGACGCATTTAAGAAAATGCGCTCTGGGTCTTGCCTGCAAGACTATTGCATTACTGCATGGGAGAGGATTTTTTCAGCTTTGCTGAAAAGTTGCGGGCTAAACTTCGTTCTTTGCATAAAGTCGCTTCGCGACACGCAAACGAACCCAAGGGTTCTCGTCTTTGTTAAACTCCCGCTATTGCGGGGACGCATTTAAGAAAATGCGCTCGAGAGGACTCGAACCTCCACGGTTTTACCCACTAGTACCTGAAACTAGCGCGTCTGCCATTTCGCCACGAGCGCGTTTAAGAAACGAGACAGTGCCGCAGCTGGCGCTGCAAATCAAGGAAATCGTGGCTCATTTCATCAAACACCCCGCCTCCCGCCTGTTGTTGCGGTTACGGCCTCCGGCCTCTCTATACAATGTCACTTGCAGGACCCGCAAACGCCGTGAGCGCGTTTAAAAAACGAGACAGTGCCGCAGCTGGCGCTGCAAATCAAGGAAATCGTGGCTCATTTCATCAAACACCCCGCCTCCCGCCTGTTGTTGCGGTTACGGCCTCCGGCCTCTCTATACAATGTCACTTGCAGGACCCGCAAACGCCGTGAGCGCGTTTAAAAAACGAGACAGTGCCGCAGCTCGAGACGCTGTTCAAGGAGTTTACGTGGCTCATCCAGTAAGCCCCCTTTCGCCCCCTCATTTTATTGCAGGGGGGCATCTACCAAAGGAGGTTTATTACTTGCAAAACAAAGAGAATTTACGACATAAAGCACTACACAACAATACTTTACAAAAGTAGTTATAATTACTTCGCTAATAGGTTCAAGGACATCACTTTAAACTAATTCCAACAGGGATTTCAGGAGCTCAACCGAAAAATAGTATACAAATTTTGTAACTACTCAGGCTGATTAAGTCAGCAAAAAGCGGGCTGGCCTAAAATGGCCAGATGGAGGGAGTCAAAAACCGAGACTTGGCGCTTACGCGCAGTGGAGATGTGGGTGCGGTTGCGGACAAAGGTGTGGGCACCTTGGAAGGTGCGCAGGGAGCCACTGATCTTCTGCTGCACTTTGATCATGCGAATGTCCTGTTCGGCCAGATTATTGGTGAAAGAAACCCGAGGATTTTCCAAAAAGCGCAGAATGTCCTGCCGATAATCGCGGAAGCGGTCCAGGAGGTTGATGGCCTTGGGCTGGGCCAGGCGGCCGCGCTGACCTTTTTTACGGTTCCCCCGTCTTCGGGCCACCTGCTCATAGCCTTGGGCGAAGATGCGATTGTAGCGCATCTTCCACCTCCGCAGGGAGGTCGCGCCCGCATCCCGATGGGCAGCCAACAGCAGGGTTTGCATGGCGGTGAACCAACTTTGACCCGCTTGGGGTGGACCTGATAGAAGGTGTCCAGGCTATTGTCCACCACATGCATCCAGTGCAAGGAGCCCTGAACCCGCAGGCCGCTTTCATCGCAGTGAATCAGTTCGCAACCCAGCAGCCGCTCCTTGAGCCCCTGTTCGAAAACTTCCAATTGCTCATAACAACTCTGCCGGGCCGAAGCCAGGGTGGCTTCACTCACCCGGTAGCCAAACAAGTCCGCGCACATCTACTCAATACGGGCCGTGGGCAAAAGTTGAAAGTCACCCAAATACACCAGCCAGCTTTTGAACCAGCCCCCATACTGCACCGGGGCTGTGACCCCGGCAGGAAAGTTGCCCTGCACGATCCGCCCAGTTCCAGGCACCCGGTATTGGTAAACCCGGTGTTCGCTTACTTCCAGCCGGGGCTGGGGTGGTTCAAAGACCTGGTGGCTGACATGGCCCACGATGTTGCGGTCGCAAAGTTTGATCCCAGTCTGCGGACAACGCTCCAGCTTGTGTTCAGTGACATGATCGGCCGCTCCACTTTTTCCAGCGTCCTGCCCGAATGACCAAACTGGCCACCCGGCTTTTTACCGCTGGCTTGGCGCAAACTTTTAGGAGCAGGCTTCTGATAGCCGTCACTGCTGGGCGGCTTGGAACTGTTGCGGCTGTTGCTGGCAAGTTGCCACTCCAAATCTTTGACCCGATCTTCCAACCCTTCCACACGCTCCAGTAAATCCAAAAACATCTCCACAAAACCGTCCAGATCCCGCTCGGCAATCTGTTTGCAGATCTTGCGCCGACTCTCACGGTCAAGACCTCCCAGTGACTCCATCCCATTTTGCTAAGCGACTTCACTCCCTCTGAACAGCAAAATTAATTCAACCCTCCTGAGTAGTTACCAAATTTTTTTCGGTTGTTTGCTGATTTTGTTAATTTTACGGTAAACCTGCTGTCGACTCATTCCCAACCATTTTGAAACCTTGGAAATATTCCCATGGAAAAGATCCATAGCATAAATAACCATCTGTTTTTCCACATATTCCATCCGACCTAACCCCTCCATATCCTGAGGGAAAAAATTTATCCAACCACTTGTGGAAGTAGTCTCCTCCAAGTAGCCCTCAACCGGGCAGGGGGCGTTTAAAAATTTAAGCTTTAAATGCATGATATCAGGCGGAACGGAAAGAAGTGCCCGTTCAATTAAATTACGGATTTCACGGGCATTTCCCGGCAATGGCTCTCTGGCCAGGGTCGCATAATCCAAATCTGAAATTAAGGGTTGTGACCTGCTCATTTTCTCAGAAATGGATTTTAAAAAAAGTTTAGCCAAGGGAATGATATCCTCAGGCCTCTCCCGCAAAGGGGGCAAGTGGACATTAAGAACATCCAGTCGATAGAGCAGATCTTCCCTGAACCGACCTGCTTTGACTTCTTTTTTCAAGTCGCGGTGGGTTGCTACAATCAACCTCCCATTAAAATGTAACTGCATGGAAGATCCTATAGGACGATACTCCCGTGTTTCCAGAAACCTTAAAAATTTCGCCTGGATCTCAAGGGATAATTCACCGACCTCATCCAAAAAGAGGGTGCCACGTTGGGCTGCATCCACAAGTCCGCGGCGTTCCCGGACTGACCCTGTGTAAGCTCCTTTTTCCGAACCAAACATCTCCGATTCAACCAATTCATTCGGAATAGCCGCGCAATTGAACGCAACGAAAGGGGCAGCCATTTCTTTGGCGTAAGTGAGATCATGTAATAGTCTGGCACACGCATCTTTGCCGGTTCCAGTCTCCCCGGTAAGCAGAACAACAGAGCTGGGGTAGATAGAGGCCATCTTGAGTGCATGAATTACCTTACTCATGGCTGGTGAGCGGGCCACCAGTCCTTCGAACCCAGGCGCTCCAGAGCTCAAGAGGACTTGTTGTTTCACCCTCTGAAAAATTTCCTTTAGTTCCGAAATACTGAACGGTTTCTTCATGTAATGGAAGAGCCCCTTCTGCGTCATTCTTATTGCCTGGCTCAAATCGGGGAATGCCGTACACAAAATAGTAACAGGCGCGGGAGTAATCTTGTGAGCCCAGTCAAAAAGAGTATCTCCATTACCATCAGACAGTTGTTGGTCAATAAACCACACATCCGGTCGTGCACCGTCCCCAATCAGTTCCATGGCTCCACCCACCGTTTTCTGAGCAATGATCTCAAAATCATATTTACTCCCAACATCGGAAATGATTTCTTGAATCCTTAAATCATCAGTTAAAACGAGAGCCTTGATCTTCGACATGAACAAAGCCTTGTCCGGCAATATCCAATACGCAAATTAATACTCCCAACATCGGAAATGATTTCTTGAATCCTCAAATCATCAGTTAAAACGAGAGCCTTAATCTTCGACATAAACAAAACCTTGTCCGGCAATATACAATACGTAATTCAATTGTCCGATTTAGGACACAGAGTTATTCATAATATAGCTTCTCCGTGGTGTAAACTGATTTTAAAGTCGATAGTTTATCTAATAACTAATTAACTTTCCTTTAATAATAAACCAACTGGCGCACTAAATGCTAAAAGTGAAATATGCAATTAAGTTGGATTTTAGTCGACGACGACCCCCATTTCCTTAAGCACATAAAGGATTCTTTCTGCATTTTTTCAAAAAACACACTTAATCCTCCTAAAATCCTCGCCGCAACCAATGTCACCGATGCTCTCTTACTGGTACAAAACGAATTGCCCAGCCTTATCGTGACAGACATCCAAATGCCACAGGTGGATGGCTTTCAATTTCTTCGATTTATAAACAGAAAGTATCCAGATATCCCGAAGGTTGTAGTCTCAGGCCAACTTTCAGAAAAGACCGAAGCTCTTTGCCTTCAGGTCGGGGTGGCCTTGACCATATCAAAACCGCATGATGCACAAGAGATACTATCCCTTTTTAGAAAGTTGCAGCAACTAACTAAACAACAAGCTGGAAATCAATTGTTGCCTGCAGCTTTGACGCACCCATCTCCGTCTGCCTCACCCTTGACAACGGGAAAAGAAGCCCTGATGCGCGTGACTGGAAAAATCATACGCCGCGCAGACTCTCTGGTAGTCAACAGCATTCTTCAAAAAGTCAAGAGCAGCATTAAGCCGGTTCTCCAAGGCATCAATCCAATGATAGCGTCAACGGCACGGGACAATGAAATGGTGTCCAAGGCAGCACGCGTAACCGGGCTGATTAAAAAGATCCCCCGCGAAGCCAACACAAGCGATCAGATGTCGGCTTCCAATGGAAAAAGCGATTCAATCAATAACCCAAAAAAAGACACCAATAACAACTCTAGGGGTTTTTCAGGGGTATTACCTCAAATAAACCTGGCCGAGCTTGTGCAAATGTTGTCCCTTAGCAGTAAATCATCCGTTCTTGAAATCTCTTCCGAGAGCATCGCCGGCTGCATTTACATTCAAGACGGGATTATTATTCACGCCCAAACCACTGATCAAATAGGGGAGTCGGCTGTTTACACGCTTCTTAACCTGGAAGGCGGTCAATTCGAATTGTTGGATTACACTCCCCCTTCACAGTGCAGCGTCAAACTGGGAACCCAACATCTGCTCATTGAAGCCGCCCGCCTGATGGATGAATGCGATAGAAAACGCATGGGAAATCAACCAGAAGCTTATCCCTCAACAATACAGACTACCCGCGTGACTTCCACAATTTCTGTGCTTGAAGAGCGTAGTGTTGTTTTGTACGAAAGTAATTTCACAGCAAAAGAGACCACCCAAAACCAGGCTGATCAAATTGGTGAAACCGACTGTTCTAGTGCGTTACTCAATGTAGATCAGGACCTGGAAGAATTACTCATTTGCAACCATGAAGGCAAAGTTACCTATCATCACGGACCATCAGACCCTGCACAGCGGGTGGATTTACTTGAATTTTTTTCATCCAAAAGCAAACAAGTCACAGAAAGATCCCTGGGATACCTATATTATATTCACTTCCAGGGAGCGGAAATGGAAAGTCTGATCACTTTGGGCAATGATTCATCTCTCTTCGCCAGAACAAAATCGCGTTCACTGCCTATAAATAAAATTCTTCATTATGCAAAGAATAGTCTATGCCTTACACCAACGAACTAGCACCGGAAATGATCAAAATCTGCGAAAACCTCTGTCGTTCCACCGCCATCATAGAGGTTTCCTACTGTCCCCCAAAAAAGGGAGCGTGGGTCTTTAAGGAAGGGAAAATGGATTATATTCCCTCGCCTCCAAACCTTTGGCGGTCTTTAGCAGATGCCTTTCCTGTTCTTCAACTACATCGACTGGAATCTAACCGGATGATTTGGGTCCTTGACCATGGAAGTATTGGTTTGATCCGTGCGGCGGACGGGGGATCCTGCGGCATATTAACCGACAAGGAAACCTCAAACGAATCATTACAAAGTTGGTTGGATCAGTGCGGGAACGTGTTGGAAAATCTTTCATGAAAACAGTTATTTTAAGACCTTTGAATGATCATGTCATGGTCAAAACAGAATGCAGCGTTCTTGACACATTGTTGGCCAGAAAGTGCGAGGTAAGTATGGCCTGCGGAGGACAAGGCATCTGCTCCACCTGCCATGTTTATGTGAGAGAAGGTTCAGAGTCTCTGACTCCCCCCTCCGAAAGAGAACGACGCACCCTTGCGCTACTTACTGGTTCGAAAGGAAATTCCAGGCTTGCCTGTCAAGCGAGGGTCATAGGCGAAGGTCTTGTAGTCGAGTTGCCGGAAGGCATGTTCATTGAGTCGGCACATGAGCTTAAATCCCTCATCGGACGCCGCGCTGAAATCCCCATCCGCCACCCCAAAGACGGCCGGGTGCTCATTGAAAAAGATAAAATTATCACCAAATCGCGCATACTAGAACTGCAAGACGTCAATTTTAATGTGCTCGAAGCACGCGGCAAATCAACATCCCTGTAAGAAAACATTCAACTAAAACCACTATGAGTGAAATCACCCCAGCAGACGGCGGTCACAAAAACTACCACAATTATTATGTCCCATCAGAATTCATAAAGCGCGACACGGAAAATCAGACCCTTTTATTACGCGATGGGCAGCGTGGGGTTTTGGCCTCGGAGGACTTCATCGCGGGGCTCCACGCTGGATCACACGAGGAAGTAGGGGATGCCTCAAATCTTATTATGTACAAATGTGGAATGGAGTGGGGACTTCAGGATATGAAGCGTTTTTCCGAACGCATGAGACATGAATTTGGCGGCGGAAAATCGGATATTTGGAAAATGAACAAAAAATTCGTAATGGAATCGTGGTGGTGGCCGATGACACTGGAGGGATGGGGGGGGTGGTCGATCGACTACAGTTACATGAAACAGGACATGACCTTCATCACCATACGAAATTCGGCAGTCGCTAAATCGATGGAGCAGGTGGGGAAACCCGTTTGCCATATGTATGCAGGCATGTTCTCTGGGGTGTTCAGCTTCTTTGACCGGGAGGAACGCGATTGCATAGAGGTACAATGTTACTCGATGGGTAATGATTGCTGCAAATTCCTTGTCGGGAAAAAAGAGAAAGTCAATGCAGCTGAATTCTGGCGCCGCGAGGGGGCAAATTCATCCGAAATTCTTGAAAAACTAGCCTGACCAGAAGCCTGAAATGCTGACTGATTTACAGATTCTGCAGTGGACAGACCTTTTCCAGATCACGGACGAGATGTCCCTGCCCCACGTGCAAGGATCTTCCGTTTCATCAAGTAGGCTGGGAATGATGATCGACGTCCTCGGAATATTGGAAATCAGTGGTTCTCAGCCTGCCCCGGCCTCATTTACTGCGCAGGGTGATCTTTCAGATGCCTCTCAGGATCTTCACCCACTACCGGGAGGTATCCCGGCAGCCCGTGTTATATCCATCCGCTCTATCGACCTTAAAAATGAAAAGACAGAAGCCCTTTTCCAGTCGTTGAGCTGGCTGCGCCATGATCCCTCCATTGCTTCCATTCCAGAAAGCATCCCTTTTGAATCGAACCAGGAAAACGGCAGGGTGGAGACGTGCCGTGGTTTTTTCGCATATCAGATTCCTTGGTTTGGGCGCGGGACTGAACCCGAGGGTCCTCAGGTTCTTGATACTCTAACCGCCACAAGGGTTCGTTCGGAAATTTTAGGGCTGGGAGAAATCGCGACGCAGCATGCACTTCATACCGCGTCGAAGGCCAAGCGTGAAAAGGAGCTTCTTAAAACTTATACGGGAGACAAAACCGACAAATCAGAAACCGTAGAATCTTATTTTCTCAATCTACCTTGGACAACACGGACCCATCGTAAAAAGCCGAAGAAGGTTTGAATAATAATAGCCCCAAAAACAACTATGAACGATACACAAACATCCATCCGTGTCCATCCACGCTTATCGGGACTTTTCAAAGATGCGGAGTCGCGTCATTTTAAGGACGAAGAGTTGGAAACCATTCTGATGGAACGCCCTGATCTCAAACCCCTTGCCGAGACCAGTCAAATAATCCGCGGAAAAGATGTCGCGATCATCAGCAGAGTGGTCAAAGAGGTCTTTTCTCAATATGAATATGACAAGAACCATGATTTTGCTTCCGCCAAATGCCCCCGTGATGTCCGTTATGTTGTAACCTACGCCTGCTCTGCCATGATGGCAGAGGATCTGAAGTGGTTTGATGATAAACTCCTGACGTGGCTGAAGACCATCCTTCAGGCTTTTGAATTTCCTGCACGCAAACAGGGAACAGGGAACACACTTTTCAACGACCAGATTCTGGAGGATAAATTAAAGGCACTGCCTCAAAAGACACAGTCCATTTACCATTGCTATTATAGGTTGCGTCAGGAGATGCAAAAGGAAATCGGAGACGTCCATTATAGCCGAATAGAACCTTATTTAACTGCATCTCTAAATGTGCTCACGGAGGAATACTGATATGATCCCAAGTTCTACTGACACTCTTCTTTCCGCTTTAAAAGAAAACGAGTTGTTCTCTGATTCTAGCCTGAGCTTTGACTTGCGGGAAGGTGTTATCTGGAATCCCGCGAAAACAAGACTTTGTATACTCTCTTCCGATCTTCTCACGGGAATATACAAGGGACTTGTTGATGAAGCTGGGCCTGGTTGGCACATGATTCTCAACCGCTGCGGGTCAATCTGGGGTGCACGAATGGCTAAACGCCTGGATCGTGAGTGCTCACTCATGTTAGGACAACGCATTGGTGATATGACTTTGGAGGCCTTTCTCAACTTCTTCCGGGATTATTTTATTTTCCACGGTTGGGGTTCCCTGACCTTGCAGGTTGAGCGATCGCGGGAAACTGGCTTTGTTGAAGCCACTCTGATTGATTCAATTTTCACCTCAATTATTGATGATCCAGTACAAATGGCCGACCCAATGATCTGCGGCATCCTGTCAAGTTTTATAGGGTATCTCTCCGGACGTGAATTGACCTGTGTTCAAACAATGTGTCCTACCAAAGGATCGGACATCAGCCGTTTCATTATCGGGACGCCGGAGCGCCTTAAAGCAGCCAGTTCCATGGTGGAATCAGGCAGTAAACACGAAGAGCTTGTGGAAACACTTTGATATGTCTGAGGATGTTAAAGATACACTTCAGGACTACGAGCTGCAGCGCATCATAGGTGACGGCAGCAATGGAGTCGTTTATTTGGCCAAAGACCTGAAAACCGGAGGGCTGTGCGCGGTTAAGGAATTCTCTTTGGGACAGTTCTCCACCCAACGTTTTTTAAAGGAACTTTCATTCCTCTTTACTTTACAACATCCCAACATTATCCGCTGCCAAAATCTGATTTACGGTGGTGCTAAAAAAAGCTATCTGATACTTGAATTTGCCGAACACGGAAACTTGCGCGATCACATCAATCAGTCAGGAGGCAAACTCCCTCCTTCGGAGGTGCTGAATCTGGCCAGACAAATAGGAGCTGGACTGGCACAGGCACATGCCAACGATATCATACATTGTGACGTAAAGCCTGAGAATATTCTTTTGGGCGGGGACAAGGATCAACTCATTTACAAACTTGCTGATTTGGGAATTGCTCTGCATTGCCATCGCAACAAATCTGCTCTCAGCTCAGGTTCACCGCTTTATATGGCACCTGAACAGTTTTATGATCAACCCGTCCCAGCTTCCGATCTATATTCACTGGGAGTCACCCTCTACGAATGCCTTACTGGCAAACTGCTTTTCGATACCAATGACTCACAAGAGCTTTTTTTAGCCCATACCCAAAAGTTCCCTGATCTCGAATCAATCGAATGCCCTCAATGGCGCCAAGTGCTGTCAATGCTCCTCGCCAAAAGAACTGCTGATCGTCCTAAATCCGCAACGGGGATTGGAGAATTGTGGGATATGATCGAGCTCAAGAACCGGAACTCCAACATCAGTTGCACAGAAATCAGCAAAAACCACTTGAAAACTGGTGCTAGGTACCGGCTTATAACAATGCCCGAACCCAAAGCAACCGTCCCGTCTCCAGGGGTCACTTATATTTGTTCCCCGGACCCCTACAATTCCCAGGAAATATGGCTTTCAGATGGCCGATGGATAGATACATACCTGATTCGGGAATCGCGACTAAAAAGGCAGTCTTGGATAGGCAATCTGACCTGTATGTCTTCCAAAAAAACAACCTGGCTATCATTTGAAAATAGACTTTGCTTTTGGGATCTGGAGACACGCCGTATAACCTCCTTGGTTGATCTACGTCCCAAGACTTTGGCTATTGCAACATCAGAAACCATGATCGCAACAGCAACTTCCAGCATAATCAGCCTCTACTCACTACATGGCCACAGGCTTAACGAAGTAGACTGCGCAAATTACGTAATGGAGCCGCATCTACTTTGGAAGGGTGATCATCTTTATGTCGGCAGCGGTCCGGCGCAGCCTTCCATTCTGAAGATCGATTACCTGGGTTCCGTTGAAGAAAAAATCTCACTTCCAGGGCCGCTTCTTTGTATTTACCTGAATCCCCTTGACCACAATATAAGTATGATAATTCAAGGTGCCAATGCCGAACAACCCTGCGCTCTCTACTCACTTGATGGGGACGCGCAACTCAAACAGATAGCAGAGCTACCTACCGCACTCTACCGATGCAACGACCACAGGGAGTTTCTAAGTCTTTTCGATTTGCACGGGCGGGTTCACCTAATCCATCCAAATGGAACCATTCACGGCGAGATGGAAATTGAAGGACACTCCTTGGCCGATACTTGGAACCCTTTTGTATCAACATATAGCCTCTTATCCAAAAAGGAACACTCCACCAATCTCCATATTTTCGACCTTCATAGTCAACTCGTCCCACTCAATAGCCCGGAAACTGAACTCACCCCCAGGAATTCTAATTTATGCCCGCCTCATTTAATTTGATTATATGCCGTCATTCAATAGATGGTCTGCGTTTGGCCCTGCAGACTTTTTCACCGGAAAGCACCAGGCGCCTGGCCCTTTTAACGAGGGATCACTCTTCAGCACCTCTTTTCTTGGGGCACTATTGCCCACCTGACTACGCCGGACTGGCAGGTCTTTTCCAATATGATCCGGAGACATTGTCCGTTAAACGTTCAGATAAGGATAAATTCGTCCACATCATGTTTCCAGCAAGTGCGGAGTCAAATCTTCCCTGCTCGGAAGTTTTAGACAGGCTGAGAATCAGGCTTGCAAACTGGGGCTCAGTAAATGTAGTTCTTTTTTATAATCATCTCACTGAAGATTTGCCTCCAATGTCAGAATCAGACCAATTGGTTTGTCTTTGGGAAGTCAGGGATACTCCCTCAGAGAAGGATCTTCAGATATTTTCCTATTTGAAGGAGCGAGTAAAAAAAGAGAAACCCAAATTTCTTGGACTTAAAATCTACGGACGTGTGGGAGTTGATGAAAAAAAATTACAGTCCTCTTTGGATGAGCTGCAAAGTGTCTCAAAAAATCAAAAAATAAAGCTTTTACGCTTTTAACTGGCGGAATAGTAATGAATTTACACAGCCAGCCGTCTACTAAGAATCTGAACGATCTCGAACTTATGGGAGCGTATTCAATTGGAATCAATCATGAGCTGGCCAATCATGTCACGATACTTTCGGCCATATCGGATTCTTTAAACCACTGCGTTGAGGGCAATTCATTCCCGCTTATATCTGCTGAAACAGCAAGGCATGGAATCGATGAAGTCTGCTTTAGAATCAACCAGATGATCGGCGTTCACAACAACATAAGAACTCAAATCCCGCTTAACGCAGAAATTTTCAGCTATTCTGAACTATGCGATACTTTAACTGATGAGTTGAGCAAGTGGGGATGGATACTGGAATCAGAATATAGCCACAATTCTAGAATCCGGGTTAACTACAGTCTTTTGAAATCTGCACTGAAGGAACTCGTTGCACAAAGCGGAGCAACAGGAAAGATAACCGCAGCACGTCTTTTAGGTAAAAGTAGTATGGCGGCACTGGGAATGCCGATACACCTGGGACGCTATCCTTACATCAACCTCACCTTGTTTATTGACCCTCAATCCGTACAAACTATTCATAATATGCCACTGCGCAGCGCCCAGTGTAGTGCCTCTAACGAAATTCTTAGAATCCTAGGATGTCTGACAAAAAACCTCTCACCTGGATCGACACAAATGACTGTTTTGATACCTGAAGAACATATGGACTAACCTATGAAAACAACAATTTTGCCAACCTTGGGGCCTCAAACAAAAGCACCTTCGAAATGCCCCATCACAATAAGCAAACTTTATCTAAAAAAGCTTATGGTCAGCCTCTTTTTAGGGAATAAAAGAGATGAACCTATTTTGGCTTCTGGCAGGTGTCCGCTAGGATTCGATCAGCCAGAAAAGACACAGGACTCTGTTTTTATTGAAAAAGCCTCACATGAATCTGCCGCGAGTGTTCAGATTCAAGGTGATCCTGAAGCCGACTTTATCCTTCAGCAGGCCCGTGCATCTATTTATCATTGGCCCTCAGATTTTCCTGGATTCTCCTCCAGGCTCGAAGTGATAAACGGCGAACATTCTTACAGTGGCTCTCTACGTGCTGCTTCAAGTAGGGACTATACAATCAGTTTGCCTGAATTCGAGCCGAAATACTGGCTTCGTTTCCAAATCGAGGAATTTCTCGCACATCGTGAGCACCCGGATGTCAGCCGCATGGCTTCGCGCAGCGGAGTGGCAATGGGTGATAATGATCCAATTTTTGGCCGACGTATTGACTTTCTTGGCGACAAAATGGGCAGCTACTACCGGATAAAAGACAAAAAACTATGTCTGATTGGGAGAAGTTATGCCAATCAAGATTTTGTCATCACGATTAATGCCCATCTTGATTGCGGAGGAACATTCGCATCAACCCACTATACTGCCTATTACCGGGAAAGAGATGGAGGGAACCTTGTGCGGAGTGAATCATTTTTTGATGAATATGTCCTAGTAGATGGTCATTTCCTACCCAAAGAACGTCGCTATATTGAAGTAAACAATCACGGCTTTATCAGCCGCGCCATCAGATTCTCAGAGCATTCCATCTTACCACCTTCATGAAGATTCATCCGACAACTTTCGAACCCTTCATGCCGTCCAAATTCTTGATCGATTCCAAAAGAGACGCCTACGAGGCCAATGGATATGAGTTCACGGCGGCATCGGAAGCGCAACATCAAACAAAGCTGCGCTCACGCCAAATCGCCGCTTCAGCAGTCCGTTATCAAAAGGAAAATTTCCCCCAGGATTATACCGTTCCGGAAGCCTCGATGGCAAAAGTGATTGAAATTCTCTCAACATCATTTTCTCGTGGAACAGACCACCCTTCACCCTTTTCGCCTGAAGACCTGCAAGAATTACATCGGATCATCAACTCGAAGACAGAAGTGATCGATGCTTGGGAAATTGCCTTGCAAGGGGCGCTTCGGGCGTCCGAGCAGGAATTGTCTTTTGAGAATTTTCTTTATTTTGACCACTGGTTGCAACACACCCTGTATTTTATCAGATCCATCCGTACCGCGTCTATTTTATCCGGGCAGGAAACGGATTTAGCTGACCACATCGCAAAACGTTTTCTGGAATTTTGCGCGAATCAAGACGGCAAAAAATGGGATGATCAGGACGGAATAGGCACAAAATTAATGCTTGAAGAATTTTTAAAGAATTTTTCAAAGTTGCTTAGCAGACCGACAGATTTCGAAATTCGATTTTTCTTGGCCCGCTTTTCCGCAGAACGACTTGCTGTAAGGCATGAATGCTCGCTTCAGGAATGGCTTTTTTTGTTTTCTGCGATCGAGCATGCCTTGATTCAAAAGATTAAAAAACTAGATTCCTATCATCTAAGTCGTTATTTTCTGATTCTACAGGATATGGCATTTGCACTACCCTTTGCCGGATTACTCTTGCGAGATTTCCAGAAAATTCAGGTCAAACTCGGAGATTTTCAGGCCAAGTTTGAACTAGATCCCAAATCACTCACACAGGCCGCGATTGCAGAAATGTTGTTGAATCAGTCCAGCCCCGAACCGAAGCAGACGCCCATTACAGCGTGGGCCATAGTGCACGGTCAGAGTGTTTTTTCTAAAACCAACGGAACAGCCTTCCATAGCGCACGGCGTTCACTTTGTGACGCCGTCCTGGTTATCGCAGAAAGAAATTGGGTTGACCTCCTATCCAACCAGTTGGAGCTTATGGCTCGGGCCGCAATGTGGCGTGATCAACGGAGAATTTATGCGGATAACCTGGACAAAATTGCCGAGCAAACGGCGAAAAACCTTTCTGAAGGACTTGAAAGTCTTGCCAATAATCATCGTCTGATTCCCGATCTGATTGCTCTGATTGATCACGCTTCTCTGGCGGGCCTCTACTTTCCGAACTCAAAAGACTCCCTTTCTTATTTACGACGTTGGTTTGTCTCAAATATTGGTGTGAGCCAAATTGAACATGGTTGGAAACATGCCAACACAATAGTACAGTCACTTAAAACTAAATTCAGGCAATCTGAGACAACAGAAATTTTTCACGAAAATAACAAACAGGGTCTTGAAGGTCTGAATAATATTGAAACCTGGATTCAAGAATGTCAAAAAGTGGCCGTAGAGGCGTGGCCTCATGCAACCGTTCACTCACTTCAAGTAGAAAAATCAAACCATGACAACCCTTTTCAGCGTGATGTCTTATGGGTGCTTAGGCGGTGTCTTATTTCAACTCTTCATTCGGGATCACGCAATGCCATTCAACAAACGTTACGCTGGATCTGCGAGGAAGTCGTTCCTTTTTCCGGCGGGGCAAAGCCCTCTTCTTACGTAGATATTTCCAGGAAACTTACAGAAGCTTCTTCAAAGCACGAGGTGCTTAAGGGACACCAGGTAACAGAAACGCTCAACCAAATAACTCTAACCGTAGAACGTGTCGTTCTTTCCTATCAAATTTGGGAACAGAGCGACGCCATTGGTCAAGCTGCAGCCAGAAAAATTTATGAGAGCATGCCTGCGTATGCAGAAAAATCAGGCGAGGAAAGTATGGCCTTGTGTGCTCGTGACAACGCTATGATCCTAAGGCGGACCGCCTTAAGTCTGCGTCCAGAAATAGAAGACCAGCATGAATTCATCGGCTTTTGGTGGCATAATGTAGTAAGCCTTTATTTAACTACCCGTCTGCCTAATCTTTTCCAAGTTCAAGTCAGGGAATTATCAAATGCCGTTGAAGATGCGACGGAATCGCCAGGGGGATTTCTGCTTAAGGAAGCTCTACAGCCAATTCTCACTGGTCTCTCGGCAGAGAACCTTGATGAGGCTCCGATCAACAAGGTTTTCCGAAACCTAAAAGCCAAAGATATTCTGGGGGATTTACAACCACTTCCACAAACTACGGAACATTTATCAATTCTTAGATTTCGCTCCTGGTTGTCCGGGAATTTTTCGCAATCCCTTGAATACTCACATGGTAAAGAGGCGACAGAATCCAACGTGGCTATCAGTGCTGTGAGAGGAGAGATTGAAAATGTATTAACGGATGGCTATCTCACTTTCATAACCACTGGGTCTTTGACGTCAAACATTTGTTTGATTGCCTATAAAAAATTTGGACATACTCAGGCCAGTCTCGCCCACCTTGAGCAACTGTGTGCTCAACTTTCATACCAACTGGCTGACCATACGGAATCTGTGGACTATACACTTTGGCTTTCCTACTTTAGCCAATGGATTCAATGGTCACGCCGGGGACGGGGAGCTTGTTGGCTTGGTGGCCAATCTTTGATTTTGGCAGACCTCGTAGTAAAAGACATTCATAATTCTATTCCTTCACATAATAGCGAGCCCATGACCACAGCCGGTCAGGAGAATTTTACAAAAGAGTTAAGGCTACTCCTTGATATATTGGCTTTGTCTTGGCAAGGCGATGCTCCGGTGTCATCCCTTCTACACTGCAATCGATATATTATGCAAAATATGGCGCCCTACAGCGACTATGGATCAGAGGTATGGGGATTGATTTGGAAGTCTGCTGCCTTGCACGTGAGTGAATCTCTTGATATGGGGAGCAAACGCCACATTCTCGATCAATTTTCTGAAATGGGAAACTCCGTAGTAAATTACGATATCTTACAACCCATCGCCAAACGGGTAAACGGCGGGGCTATACCTGTATTTAGCCAAGAGGAAGAACAAGAGGCCCGGTGGAGAGACTCCATCAATTTATTACTGGCACTTGCCGCTCTGGATCCTTCCAATGATAGAGACAGGCAAGCCTGCACTCAAGCTGCTGTTTCCTATTGTCCTCTTCCTTACAACGATTTTTTAGATCGTCTAGACCCTGTTCTGTCTGCATTTGGAGACTGGTTTGTGGAAGCCGACTTGTCCTGCCTGCGCCGCGCTTGCAACGGATTAAAAATTGAGCTCTCCGCGCACAAAAAACTTGCAACTCTTTGGAATGATCTACCTGCTGCCTCAGGTAAATTAAGAGATGTCATCCAGGCGGACTCCCTTTCCGAATCGAATCGATTAATTGTCGCCTTAATTCTCGATTCCCTCAATCTCTACCATAGATCCAGCTCAGGATGGAGTGTTCCTGGTTTGACAGGTTCCCTAGCAGCTCTGTCAGATTCAACCCGTGAATTTCTCGCGACGCAACCCGAACGTTTTGAAAGGGCAGCACTTAATCTTCTTGGCGCGCGCCTGGGGGATGACGAGGCCATAAAACAATCAGCAAAAAAATGCACCACGTGGTCACTGGGTCTTCAGGATTTAACAAAACTATGGCCTTTGGCCAAGTTCATTCAGTCCGGCAAGCAGCATGGTAACTTGTGCCTGCGTGATACACAATGGCTGGCGCGTCGCCTGGCTGTAGCTTCAATCCATGACCCTTTCGATCTGGAAAATTGCCTTGGTTGGTACTGCTCAGAAGTTCTGGACAACGGGAAGGATCATACAACGCATGATCTTCAGAACCTGATCACCCTAACATGTATTGAAATAAAAAACATGCCAGAGGGTTCCGCACAATGGAAAAATATGACCTCAATATTTTTATTGGCGCTTCCCCGTCTTTTGTTGGCTAGACGCTTAAACGTTACAACGGCCAATAGCTGGGCAAAGGAAGCGGTTGAGCGGGCCTTCAAGCATCAACCATATTTCAATTATGACCCAGAGAAATGGAAGCGCGATACTGCCCTTACCCTTGTTGTATTATCCAGGTCTCTGGAAAAAGGACAACCGCCGGAAGAGGTCGGCACATGGTGGGAGAAATCTGTTAAACCCCTTTTAAACACAGAAACAAAAACTATGGCTTCAGCGATTAATCGTCATATGGTGGACTTGGCAAAACCACAGATTAGCGCACATGAATGTGAAGTCTTGGAAAAAGCACTTAATCCGCTCTTGGCGTCAAAACCATGAATAGCACGCGGGCAATTTCATGTGAGACTACCCATACCCTGCATGAGTTATTATCTTGCGTAAATCATCTTGAGAAACTTATCGAAGCAGGTTTTTATATCATGCAACCCAACGAGGAATTTGTTTTTAGAGAGGGCAGAAACAATATGTGGATCCGCTCGGTGCAATGTGGGCACACTTCAGGGGCTTCAGCGAGGTGTGCTATCATAGGCGGTCCAAAGGTTGAAATTATAAACCTTATGATTTTTCCAAAGCAAAGCGAGGTGCCAGTATTTGCCAGTGAAATTATTCTACTTGGCTCGAAAATTCATGTTGCCGTAGTAGACCACCAAACCGTAAAACATAATAGTGCAATATTATTTGAGATTGGGAGGATTTTACTCCCGCTACACAGGAAGTACAGCGCCGTTTTAACGGGCGGGGGGGGACTTCCAGACTGGGCTAAAGAACACTTCACACCCTGGTGTATCTATACACGTCCATCGGGAGCTTCGGAGACCCCCACCGTCTGCGAATCCTTTTGTGAGTACCTGAATATATGGCTGGAACATTGGCTTCCGAGGCTTAACTCATACGACCAAGATCATTCCCTTGTGAACCAATACCTGAACCATCACCTGGTGAATACGCCTGGTAGACTTTTTCTGGGAAAGGGCTTCGGAGTGGACTGGGCGGAAAGCTACCTCCATGAATTTATGTATGCCCCCCTTGAATCAGGCCATCCTCAGAAAGCAGTACACTTATGAAAATTCCGGAATCATTCTCATTTCTTGTTCAAGATATACGTCAGGAGACAAATGGGGCCCGTTGCTATGTTTTTGATTATGGCTTGACTCCGTTTGAATTCTACGCGGGGCAGTTTTCTGTTGTTACGCTACCAGGTTCAAACCCCGCCTGCACAGCTGCCATAACTTTGGCCAGCTCTCCATTACGCAGGGGTTCCTTCGAGTTTGTCGTTGTAAGAACTGGAAATTTTGGGAGCCGATTTTACGATTCCACCAAGGTTGGAGACCTTATTTCGATGAAACCACCCCAGGGTAAGTTCCAACTTGAAATCAACGATCCCCGTCCAGTTGTTTGCTTGGCATATGATTATTGCACCACAGGGTTCCGTGCTTTCTGGCAGTATCACCAGGATGTCGTGATGCGCAAGGAGTTGGTTCTCATTCATCCCCACCGCGACCGCAACAATGCCCTATTCCGCGCTGATTTTGAAACGAGCACTTCGCCCAATAGAAAGTATTATCCAATTGAAATAACCTCAACGACAGACATTCAAACAATAATTTCAACGCTGAGCTTCATTTTGAATACTCTTTCTGATCCTCTTGTTTATATTGCGGGAGAAAAATATGATGTGCAATCACTAACAGAAGATACTCAAAAATGCAATATTCTCACGACTCAAATCCGAACCGAACGATGGAGTTGAACTGGCTCGTCTGGGAAAATCATTTGCTGAATTCATGGCCAATCATGGAAAATGAAGGCTGCACTGTTACCACAAGCAAAAAGACCTAATAGACTCCAATAGGAAATATTGAGATCACGAAGCAGTCCCGTGTAAGCCTCAAAGATGAAATGCCCAGCCTGTGCCGAATTGTTCCTGCACAACTTCAAAAAATCTGATCTTTCCAGATGGTCAGAGAGCGCGTTTTTTTGTTTAAAATATAGCCAGTCGGGTATTTGGCTTTAAGCCAGAACATATCATTTCAGATATGTCCAATTTTACGAATTTAGTTCATAAAGATGATGAGGAAAAATTACGCATGAGGTTGAACCCCTAAAGTTTGATGCCAAGCAATTGGAATAGCTCTTGGGGTCGCTCTCGAAAAAAGATGAGCCTGCCGGGCTCGGGCAGGCTTCCTACCAAGGCGGTAACAGAGCTCCCCGAAAGCTTTCGGGCTAACCGACGAGCAAAACCGGGTGGAAGCCTGCCCCGGCCCAGTCCGTTGCAATTTTGCCTAAAACCCGGAATGAGGCGATCACGGGATATAGTCGCCTCATGAGTTATAATTGGCAACTCCAAGACTGGCCAGAATTTCGCTGTGACCTGACCGAGTTGGAAGGCACGTTGCTGGCTTTTGCCGACAAATCGGGACAAGTCAGAGGTATTCTAAAGGGCCTCCCAGAAGGTGTTCAAACTGAAACCATTGTGGACATCATGATTGCGGAAGCCATCAAAACGTCCGAGATCGAGGGAGAATATCTGAGCCGACCTGACGTAAAATCCTCCATCCGAAATCGTCTCGGCCTCAACGCCACTCTGGAAACAGTTAAAGATGATGCTTCGGCGGGAGTTGCTGAACTGATGGTAGCCCTGCGTGAAACATGGCAAAAGCCCTTAAACGCAGAAACCCTTTTCTCTTGGCATGGTATGCTGATGAAGGGCGAAAAAAAAATTGCTTTAGGCAAATGGAGGGAAAACGCAGAGCCCATGCAAGTTGTGTCTGGCCCTATCGGACGGCAAAAAATTCATTTTAAAGCTCCTCCTTCTGCGGATGTTCCAAAGGAGATGGCTAAATTCATTCAATGGTTCAATGCCAGCGAAGGTGAAATCAGGCATGCTCCACTACGGTCGGCCATCGCACATTTATACTTCGAAAGTATCCACCCGTTTGAAGATGGAAACGGACGTATCGGGCGGGCTATTTCTGAAAAAGCAATCTCGCAAGGCTTAAAGCGTCCCGCCATGCTCAGCATCTCGCGAACCATCGAAGCAAATAAAAATGCCTATTATGATGCTCTGGAAGCGACGCAAAAATCCAATGAGGTCACCGAGTGGACACACTATTTCATTAACATGGTGCTTGAAGCGCAAATAGAAACCGAACGACAGATAAACTTCATTTTACAAAAAACAAAATTCTTTGATCGTCATAAAAGCAATTTGAATAGACGGCAAGTGCGAATAGTGCGCCGCATGCTGGAAGAAGACCCTGATGGTTTTGAGGGAGGTATGAATGCTCGGAAATACATTTCCATTGCAAAAACCTCGAGGGCCACGGCTACACGTGACTTGCAGGAATTGGTGAAAATGGGGGTTTTTGTAACCTTGGGCGGCGGACACAGCACACGCTATGAATTAAACCTGAAGCTTTCTGCCGACGAATAATTTGTCCATCAACACGGGAAGGAGTTGGGCCGCCTGGCCTTCATCACCCAGTTTCAAAATATTTAGATCTAGGTTCTGTTAGTGGGTGAAAAGGGTGCTGTTTGCCCGAGGAAGGCGGAGCCAAAGGAATGGTTCTAAATTAACCCCGTGGCTGACGTCCGGGGGATCGAGAGGAAATCGTTGTTCCCTTGATTCTTGGTGGAAACACTGAGGCCTAGAATTCCAAACCCACCAGAATGATTCCACCAAAGGGTCTTTTATCCTCGTCCGGATTGCTGGCCGGACCTGTATTTTTAATGTTCTGGGTTACCTGCTTGCGTCCATCACCCAGTTCTGCCGGGGCCAAGGGGTTGAATACCTGAAGCCCATGCTCGGACATCATCACGACCAGACCAGTTGCCTTGGGCTGGATTTTTTCACCGGCCACTGCGGCCGGCTTTTTTTGCATGATCTCTTTGGGCTTGTTCGGGGATGACTCAAATCGGCCATCCTGGGCAAAGGCAGAACTGACTCCCAGTGCCATGGCGAGAAAAAGAGCTTGTTTCATCCTTTCAGTATGCCCCAGGAGCGGCTCCCCGTCAATCATCCAGGATCGGCTACGGTGGACAAAAAAGCTCTTCCCTTGTACATTCCTTCCATGCGTATTCTCGGCATCGATCCCTCCATCCGAAGCACCGGCTATGCGGTGATCGATACCACTGGCAATAAGACTGTGTCCCTGACCTACGGCACGATCCCCAATCCCCCTTCCCGCCCTCCAGAATTCTGCCTTCATCAGATCTATCAGAAGCTGAGTGAACTTATTCTTGAATTCCGTCCGGAAACCGCCGCCATCGAAAAAATCATCTACGTACAAAGCACGCGAACCGCGATCATCATGGGTTCGGCCCGCGGCGCTGCATTGGTGGCCGTGGCAGGAGCTGGACTGGCCATCACCGAATATCCGGCCAAACTCATCAAAAAATCCGCCACAGGCCATGGCGGCGCCCAAAAAGACCAGGTGTCTTTCATGATGCGCGTTCTCCTCGGACTTCGGGAAAATCCCCCTTCCGATGCGGCCGATGCCCTGGCCATTGCCATGACCCACGCCCGCGCCATGAATCATCCCAAACTGCTGCAACCCTCCCTTGTAAAATCAAGAAAATCTCTGGTACTCAGAACCAGGAACCGGAAAGTTATTCCATGATTGCATTTCTCAAAGGTAAACTCATCGATGTTCTCCCCAACAAACTGATCCTCGACGTGAGGGATGTTGGTTATGAAATTCTTATTCCTTTTTCCACGTTTGAAAAACTACCCCTTCCCGGCCAGGAAATCGCCCTGCATACGTATCTACAGGTTCGTGAAGATGCCCATGTCCTTTACGGATTTTTCACCCGCCCGGAGAAAGACCTGTTCCTGCTCCTGGTCAACAACGTCTCAGGCGTCGGACCCAAACTCGCCCTCTCTGTTTTGAGCGGAGCCCATCCCGACCAGTTTCAATCGGCCGTGGCCCTACAGGACATTGCCTTTCTTTCCAAAATAAAAGGCCTCGGCAAAAAGACTGCCGAACGTATCGTCGTCGAGCTGAAAGACAAAGTGGGTCTCACTTTCACGGTCAGTGCCTCTGTCACTTCCGGACCCGTGCTCGATCCCGGACAGAAACAACTCAACGATGCTGTGCTGGCCCTCATTGCCTTGGGCTACAAACAGCCAGACGCCATCAAGGCGGTCACCACGGTGGGAGTCAAAGCGAGTGTGGAAGAAACCATCCGAAACGCTTTGAAGACGCTTTAATGCAAAGAGTTTAGGCCGCAAAGACGCTGTTCAATCAAAGCTTTCTTCTCGAAAATGAGGCTCCAAAACTTGCGTCTTTCACCCTTGGCGTCTTTGCGTTAATTTTCTTTGGTCTTCGTATGCCTGAAAAACTCACCCAACACCTGAACGATCCATCAGCCCCGAACTCCGCCCAGGATCATTCGCTGCGCCCAACCGAACTCGATGACTTTGTCGGCCAGGCCAAGGTCAAAGAACGCCTGGAAGTCATGATCCAGTCGGCCCGCATCCGCGGGGAATCCCTGGAGCACATACTCCTCAGCGGGCCACCGGGCCTGGGGAAAACGACCCTGGCCCACATTCTGGCCAAGGCCATGGGCGTGCAGATCCGCATCACGTCGGGGCCGACCCTGGAAAAGGCGGGCGACCTGGCCGGCCTATTGACTTCGCTCGAAGAAAATGACGTTCTCTTCATCGATGAAATCCACCGACTTAACAAATCAATCGAGGAATATCTTTATCCCGCCATGGAGGATTTCCGGATCGACATCATTATCGACCAGGGTCCCAGCGCCCGCAGTGTTTGCCTGAACCTGCCGAAATTCACCCTCATCGGTGCCACCACGCGACCCGGCATGCTCAGCTCCCCTTTGCGTTCGCGCTTTGGCATGACCAACCGGCTTGAGTATTATGATTCCGAAATTCTGAAATCGATCGTCCTTCGCTCCAGCGGTCTGTTGGATCTTAAAATTGAAGAGGATGCAGCCTTTGAAATTGCCCGTCGTTCCCGTGGCACTCCGCGCATTTCCAACAACCTCTTGCGCTGGGTGCGGGACTTTGCCCTGGTCAGAGCCGAGGGTCACGTCACCAAGACGGTGGCGGACAATGCCCTGAACATGCTGGAAATTGACGCCTCAGGTCTTGATGAAATGGACAAGAGGATCCTGGAAACCCTGATTGTCAAATATCAGGGCGGACCTGTCGGCCTGGGCTCACTGGCCGTGGCTGTGGGTGAAGAAGCCGGAACCTTGGAGGAAGTTCATGAGCCTTACTTGATTATGGAGGGCTATCTGCAGCGAACCCAGCAGGGCCGCATCGCTTTACCCAAAGCTTATGAATCACTGGGCATGAAAGTCGTGAAGCGTCAGGGCGATTTGCTGTAGTTTGATCCTGATTTGGGGCTCCCGATGTAGGAGCGACCTCGCGTCGCGATGGTCTGAGCTGCTGACAAGTCACCGCCCTTCGCGTGGCAAGCACGCTCCTACAACCACTCCGGTATAGGGAGATCCTGATGGAGACAAGTTTGAAACCAGCTCCAATCCTGTTCACAAAAGTAAAACCCGTTCCAAATTTCTTTGCAGGAATAAAGACCGGCCCGATAGGGATTTAAATAGATATATAGAAAAATAGGAACTACGGCCTCCTCATTTCTTGCGGCATGGTCGTAACAGGCGCGTTGCCATTTTAAAAAATGGTTGGAGTGATTTGCCAGCTGGTTTTTATTCGAGCAACCACCCTCCCATAAAATTGGTTCAGAAGAGGGCCCGCAAAAACTCAGGCATTAGCCGTCGGCTTGTCGCCGTAGGTCACCACGCTGCCCTTGGGCATCCGGTTCAGAATCAATCCCAGCAACTCACCATGACCGGCACGCACGGTTTGAATGGCCCGGGCAACAGACTGCACGCTGTTTTCCCTGCTGTTCACCACTAGGATCACTCCCTGCACATAAGGAAGTAGCAGGACACTGTCACCCACTGTATTGATCGGGGCACTGTCCAAAACGATGCAATCAAAGCGATCCAGCGCTTCCTTGATAAATTCTTTGAGCCAGGGATTGCTTAAAAGCTCCGCCGGATTGGGTATTCTGCGTCCTGCAGGAAGCACATAAAGATTCGGAATCGGCTGATGACTCAGGTTTTCAATCGTGTCAATTCCCATGGCGAAGTCGGCCAGGCCCGGCAGTTTGTCGCTTTTCAACAAAGCCCGGCTCAGGCTTGGACGACGGAGATCCGCATCCACCAACAGAGTCTTCTTTCCACTTTGGGCCATCGATAAGGCAAAATGAACGGCGGAAGAAGTTTTCCCGTCGCCGGGATTCGGGCTGGTGACCAAAAAGATGCGTTTGATGGAGTCCTGTGTGGATACGGAAATAAAGGCGCGTATGCTTCGATAGGCTTCGATAAGGGGCTCATCTTTGCGGCGCTGTTGGAGTGCTTCCGGGGCAAGATTGTTGATCGATTCATCCAGAGGCACCACACCCACAACCGGCACGCCAAGCGACTGCTCCGCTTCATGCACGGTGCGGATACGCTGGTTGTTGTTGTGCCTGGAAAACATGAGAAGTATGCCCAGGACCAATCCTATACCGAAGGAAACCCAGAGGAGAATCTGCCCGCTCAGGCTTGTTTGCACCCTCGGAATAACAACCGGCTCCAAAGGAAGCGGCCTGGCCTGGCCTTCTTCTTTGGCCACTTGGGAGTCCACCTGCGTTCTCAAAAGTCCCTCATAACGTCCCCGCGCTGAATCTGCGGCTGCCTGCAGGTTCCCTGGAGTTATCCCCTCCGTCTTGAACTTCTGATCCGCTTCCTGTTGTTTCTGGATGCGTTCCTCCGCCTGCTTCTTCAGAAATTCCGCCTTCTTGTATTCGTTCAACAAAAGATCAGGAAACTGAAGTGCGGCATCCGCCATGACTTTGTTGATGTCTTCCAGACGAAGACGGGACGCCACGATTTCGGTCTTGTCTTCAGTCAGTCCGGATTCCAGAAGTTTTTTGACCAGTGTTTCCTGCTCATTCATCTGGCGTTTCACTGCTTTGATCGTGGAATGGGTGGCAATTTCAGGAACTTCCAACAAAGCAACGGGATCCCCCCTCAGCTTATCAACTTTTTCGTAGTCCTGTTTCCACTGGGCCGCCTCCTCCGAAACTTCCTGTAGTTGCATGCGGAGATAATCGATGCGGTTGATCAACTTTCCGCTGCCATCCGGATCCAACACCTGCACCTGCTCAGTGTATTGCTTCAGGCGATCCTGCGCCTCGACCGAAGACTTCTGGGCTTCTTCCAGATTTTGCTCGAGTATTTTGATGCGGCCCAATTTTGTATCACGCTGGGACACAGCGGCCAAAGCGGCAAAATTCCTGACCAGTTCAGGTAGAAACGCCTCCACCCCGGCAGGATCAACGGATTGCATGCTCAATTGCACGCTCCCCGAGCCGTTATCAATCAGCGGCTCTATCCGCACCGAAAGATGCTGGGACAGGCCATCCAGATCCGCTGAAGAACCTGTAAATGAAGAGGCCGAGGCAATCCTGTCGACCAAAGACGAACGGGCCAGCGTGTCACGAATCAAAGCTGGAGTCTGCAATCGTGGAAGAAGCGTCCAGCCCGCACTGGGTGAAGCCAGGGCTCCAGAGGAAGGATCGGTCACTTCCATCTGAAAGCTGACACCGGCCTTGTATTCTGTGGGCGCAAGGAACAGGAACAGCAGGGCGGGAACAAGTATTACCAAAACAGTCAGAACCAAAATCCATCCCTGTTCGCCCAAGGCATGAAGAATATAACTGGGACTGGCCTTGCGTGCCTGCCTCAGGCGCTGGGGTATGGTGTTGGAAGTTTCCTGTTTCACGTATTCAGTTTTCACTTGTAAAGCTTAGTGCAAACGGGACGTTGCCTGAGGCGCTCTGATAAATTCCAAAGCCGGGTTTCTCAGATCGGCAGGCAATGGACGGTTCACCAATTCATAGAAAACAGGAACAATGCGTTCACGGAGAAGCGCGTTGATGGTGGAATGCTCCACAGGCACATGCTCCCATTCCGGCGAAAAAGTTTCCAGTCCCAGCCCGAAGGTGACGTTGGGCCTCAACGCTCCAAGAATCAGGGCGTTCAAAGCCAGAGGTAACAGATGGTTTTCTTCGGGCGGTGTCGGCAGAACTTTGTAATCCACTAATTCCAGCCCAAAATCCGGATGCGTGCGTGTCCCATAAATGGTTCCCGTCACTACAAGCCGACAGTCACCCATCGGGAAAACAGCGCGCGGCACATCGATCAGGTCCGGAGGGAAGACATGCCCCCAGCCGCGGAACCCCACGGTGCGCAGGCGCAACTGACTAACCCGTTGGCAGAAAGAACGGAGCCGTCGGCTGAGGAAGTTGGTTTCATTGAACTGCCCCTGGGCAACAAATGCATTCAGCCTCTGTTCAAGGAACATGTCATGAAGTGCTTTCCACAACTCCTGTTCCGACCACTCACCCGCACCCTGGGCCAGCGCGGCATCGGAAATCAGCCAGTCAATAAATTCCTCGATCACCTCATAAAATTGACCTCCGGCCGCCACGGGGGCTTCCCGGGGAATGATGCGGAAAACTTCAGGTTTCTGGCCGCTGCGCCAGGCCTCGCGCCAATGAGTATCCAAACAGGCGCAGAGCAGTTCAGAAATGGTGACAGGAACATCGCCGGGAAAATCAACCAGGGCCAACTGCTCCAGGTTGATGCCGTTCATGCTGAAAACGCCACCGCCCTGACCGGGGATGATCACCTGAGAGACCTGTGGCACAGGAGCCAAAGGACGTGAAATGGCGAAGGGGGATGCCGCAGGGTAAACAGGTGCAGGCATGTTTGCCGTGTGTGGCAACGCCCCTCTCATGTTCTGCAAAGCGGCTGCCACCGCCACACCAGAGCCTGGATTGACGCGGTCACTTAGCATGCCCATGCGTGTGATGATGAATTCCAATTCCTGGTTGTTGGCCGCCAATTGACCCCGGGTCTGGTTCAGCTCCGCTTGGTTCGCGGCCATGGCTTCCTGAACGGGTTTGAGTTCGCGGCGGGCCGCATCCAGTTCGAGTTCTTTTGCCCGCAGGGCATCCCGTGTTTCAGCCAGGGCATCTTCCAATTGCTGGATTTTACGCAACGAAGCCGCCTGCTCCCGGTCTCCTTTGGCCTGCTTTTCGCTCGCCTCATCCATCCGGATCTGGGCAGCGGTCAGGTCACCCTGTAATTTTTGATATTCTGCCTGGCGATCCTGGAAACGTTTTTGAACAGCAGTCCGCTCTTCCTCAAGTCCCCTCTTGACCAGGGTCAACTCATCACTTAAAAGTTTGGTTTTGTTGCGGGAATCACCCAACTCCGTCATGGCCTGCTCGGCCATCTTTTGGCTGCGTGCCATCGCCTCACGCATAAGATCCAGGTCGGATTTGACCTGAGATAGACCTTTTTCTTTTTCCGCCAGATTTTGGGCAAGCCTTGATTTTTCCAGTTCCAACTCCTTTTGGGAGGCGGCGCTGTTCGAAGCCAGTGTCTGCTGGAGCATGGACTGCTCATTCTTCATGGCCTGAAGCGTTCTTTCCTGCTGCATTTTCTGCGCTTGCAGGGCTTCCAGTTCCCGTTTCTTGACTTCGAGTTCCTGCATCGCCTGCTCCGCCATCCGCTGGCTGCGGGCCATGGCTTCGCGGGTCTCTTGCAACACGGTTTTGGTCTCGACCAGCCCCTTGTCTTTTTCCGAGAGCACCTGATCCAACTTGCTTTTTTCCTTTTCCAGGTTGCTGAGACGCAGTTTTTCAGACTCAACCGTTTGGGACAACTTCAGCTTTTCCTGCTCCAGCTCCGAGCGCTCCTGCCGTGCCGCCTGCTCGCTGGTGTTGAGCGTTTTCTGCATCTTCTGGTTGTCGAGGCGGAGCAATTCGAAATCTTTTTCAAAATTTTCCAGTTGGGTAATCCGTTGCCGGGCCTCAGACAATTGTCCTTTAGTAGCCTGCTCAGAAAGTTCTGTTTCTTCCAAAGCGCGGATCAGTTCGTCATGCTTGCCAAACATGGATCGCGCACGCTCAATGGCTTCATCCTGCCAGGTCAGCAGTTCTTCGACTTTGGCTTCCTGTTCCTTTTTGGCCTTTAAGGCATACTGAAGTTTTTCTTCCGTCTGTCTGACACGTAGTTCCGTTTCACGCAGGCTGCTTTCCAGAACAGTTTTTTCCTTCAGAGCTGATTCAACTTTCTGCAGGTGGTGCTGTTTTTCAGACTGAGCCACTTTAAGCGAACTCTCGTATTCCTGAACCTTGCGCTTGGCCAGGGAGAGATCATCCGCCAGACGAGCTGCGTCCTGCTGGAATTTGGCCAAGAAATCATCCACTTTAAGCGGGGCTTCACCAGACGAACCAAAGGATTTGGGGGACTCTGCCATACGCTAGATAATTACGTAAAAACTAGTGAAATAGCAAGGACTGTCGAAGCTTATGTAAATTCCAAAAACCTGCATTTTAAATAGGAAGCTCGCGAAGATTCGCGAAGAACCGCATAAAAACAGAATAATCAGATAATCCCCAGACCACTTCTTGGCGAAACCAGCTGACTTCCGTTTAAACCTGAACTAATTGCTTAATAGCTCAGGATCAGACCCAGATGTGCGCGTGAACTGAAACGATCGTTGCTGCCAGCAACCTCGGAATCCATCAACTGAAAACCGTAGTCGAAGCGCATGGTCAGAAACGGATTGATGACGTAGCGGATACCGGGACCTACACTGCTCAGATTGGTATTGGCATCTTCCGCTGCCGTCAGGAATTTGTTACCGACGGAGGCGTAATCCCAGAAAAGGAGAAACTGCAGGTCATCCTGCACAGAAGTCACACCTGCCCAGGAGAGTGGCTTGAAGCTGGGAGAACGGAGTTCCAGGTTGGTAACAAACCCACTATCGCCGTTACCTTCACGCTCTTCATAGCCACGAACCGTGGAAAATCCGCCGGCTCCCAACTGTTCACTACCCAAAAGATTAGCTTCGGAGATCTGGGCTGTCGCCCTGGCAAAAAGGCTCATGCCTATAGGTAGTTTGTTGACCCGTTCCACATTGAATTTGGCGTAAGCATAGTCAGCTTCGGCCCCGGCCCGTTGCGCGTTGAAATTGAAGTCCACATTTTCACTGGAAAGATTGCCGGGGCTATAAAACAGGCTGGCCGCGAAAGAGGTGCTTCCCCAATCATCACGCCAGCCACCGGTGTAGTTGGCGACAAACTGGTTGATCTCTGTCGTGGTATCCAGAATGGAGGTTCCGCCGAATTCCAGGTTGTTGTTGGTATTTTTGTGGTCAAAACCAAAACTTAATTCCTGATTGTAGACCAGGATATCGTTCTGAAGTTTTGGCAGTGGTATGGTATAGCGTCCACTGATCTGCCAGCTACGACCACTGACATTCAACAGGGTATCGTCTGTTTTTGTTTCCGCATAGCTGCCGAAAAAGTTAAGCAGATGCCTCCATGGCAAGGGTGCCGTGTAGGAACCGGAATGGGCGCTGAAAAGGGAGGCTTCGTTGTTGGTGGTGTATTGGTAGTTCAACTGGTGATCAAGAAAAAAGGCATTGCCCCAGTTGAACCCAGTGAACCAACGGTTGTCCCCTGTCCGTTTGTTGCCGGAATTTTCATAACCGGCATAGACTCGCACAGGAAAACGGTCTTGAACTTTGAGAACCATGTCGGTTTCCCCAACGTCGGCACCACGGGCGTAAACCAGGTCAACCCGGCGGAATGGATTGCGGTTCAACCAATCCAAGTCAGCCAGGGTTTTCTTGCCACGGACTTCCTGTCCCTCTTCCGTCCGGATCTGTCCGGCCAACAGCTTGCTGCCAAACCACTTGTTTCCCTCGACTTTGACTTCGCCGCGTTTGCCCTTGAGAACGACCAATTGGACGACCCCCTTGGTGATGTCCTGTTCAGGAAGAACCACGTCCACCACCGGGAAATCGTTGGCATTGTAATAGGCTACAACTTCACGGTTCAACTCATTGAGTTTGGCCAAGGTAACCGGCTGACCGATATACTTGGAGGCAATCTCCTTGAAAGCCGCTGTCTGCAAGTCGGCCAGACCATCCGCTTTGACGCCGGAGACACCGGAAACACCGTCAGGATTGATGGCCTGTTGATTATCCACAAAGACCAGGCCCTGGAGGGAATCCAGCAACTGAATCTGATCCATGCCGGCAGGCAGGGTGCGGTCAGCAATAACCTGCTCAGGCAGACCACCGACCAAAGGCTGAATTTTTTCGAAATTGGAAGCCACCTGACCGGAGGCGGGTTGACCGGGCACCGAGGGTTTGACCCGCTCAAAAGAGCTGGCTTGTCCCTGCGTAGGAGCCTGGCCGGGAGTGGAAGGTTTGACCTTCTCATAGCGCGACTCAGTCTCCTTTTCTTTTTCCTCGGCCTCCGTTTTCAAGGGAAGGGGCTCTTTGGGTGCAATTTTGCCGTAGTCCTGGGCGCGCAAGGGCGAGGCAAAAAGCAAGATGCACGGCGCGAGATGCAATACGGCCTTCAGAGAACTGAAAACCGTAAACTGCAAACTGTAAACTGTCTGTTCTTTCCTCATACTTATCCAAGTTGCGGAACCAGAAGCACCCTCCTGATTCCTCACATCATTACGTTTCTGTATTTTTCGACAACCTTTATCATCTTCACCACTGGACTAATTTTTAAAACTCTTATTTCCCAACAGGAAGTCCGCCAAGGTCCGCTAGAGCATCACTAATTCAATTTGTCGCAGGTTTTTTGTAGGCCTTCTCTGTGAGACGGCGGCTTTTAAAGCTGCGCTTCGCTGAGGCGCCCTACCTTAAACAGCAGATTAAATCAGAAATGATCCTCTCATTTATTTCTTTCCTTCGCGTGTCTTCGTGTTCTTTCTGGTCAAATTTTTCGCTTAATTCCGGTTCGGGCTGCCTTTTGCGCCGGTCACCAATTTAGCTGTTTCAATCTGGATCGGAGTCTGCACTTCGCGGCCAAAGTAGAACGTATTGATGGCTTCAGGCGAGTTCACCCCGTAACTGGTGGTCAGGAGACCTCCCGTGCGGACTTTGGCACCATCTGCTGTGGCAGGCTCGGCCAAGGGGATACCTGACACGGTCACCATGGTTCCGGCGTTGACACCTTCCTCATAGGAAACGGTGAAGTCACCTTCTACATCTTTCCGCTTATTCTTTTTATCTTTGATATTATCCGGTGGTGGCGGAGCTTTGAAGTTCACAGCTACGGCGAAGCCACCAGGTAGGACGGCTGCACCACCCGGTGTGCCGTTCCAAACCAGGAAGTTCTGGGTCACAGGGATGGCCGAACCAGACACACCAGCGGGGTTGGCGGCAAAGATGGTCAAAGTGTTCAAACCGCCGCCGGTCATGTTGCCACCGGTGAAGACCCCGGCTCCGGGTCCAACCGTTCCGTTGTCGACCACAAAGATCATGTTGTTGCCGATCACATTGAGGTCGCCACCGCCCTGATTGACAATACTGCCATTTACCACAACCAACCCGTTATCAAAGTTGAAATTGGAGTTAACCGGCGAGTTCAGGTTCAGGTAGGCCAAAGGTATCGTGGCTCCAACGTTCCCATTGAAGTTCGGAGTCGATCCGATACCAAGACCACCAGGACCGTCAATCGTGCTGTTGAAGGTGATGGTATCGGGAGCGCCGGAAGCCGTGATCAGGTAGTCTCTGTTTAGGGTAACCGCATTATTGTAGGTTTGGGTTCCATTGAGCGTCGTGACAAGACCGTCACCCGCGCCCGGGGCTGTTCCCAGAACCTTGGTACCACCGGAGAGGGCGATTCCACCCGCAGCCGTGTAGTTCATGTTACCGGCGTTGGAGAGGATCTGGTCTGCCGTCACCGTCATCGCACCCGCGCTGAGGTTGACCGTGATGTTGGTCTGGGCGAAGACACCTGCTCCAGCCAGGATGGCGTTGCCATCCACCAAGCGGTTGGCGAAGGTCGTGGCCGAATCACCGTTATAAGTGATCGAACCAGCATCGGAAATCAACCCATTAAAGGTTCCAACCGAGTTGGCTGGGTTGTCCAGGTTGATGTCCCCTGCCGTGGCACGGAGGGTTGCGTTTGTCGCAGTCAGCTCTGCCGCAGCATTGCTGATCGTTCCACCAGCAACCATGTTAACCGTGCCAACTGTTCCTTGGACAGCAACCGCGTCGCTTTCACGAAGATTGACGGTTTTGATTCCTACAGATTGGAAGTCAATGGTGTCCACTGTTGTCCGGAGACGTGTGGAGGCCGAGTTGGCCGCACCTGTTGTGCCCACCAGGGATGTGCCATTGACAAAGATCAGGGTCGGGGCCGTGACCATTCCGGTTCCGGGAGTTTCATTGACCACGATCGCTCCGCTGTTCTGGATGGTAACCGATGTCGTTGCCGTGACATTGGCCACACCGGTCCAGGTGCCGCCGGCATTGATCAGGTTGGAGGTTCCGGTAGATTCAATCAGGGCTTGGAAGCCACTGTCGCCGGTCAGGTTAGTTGTGCCTGTGCTGGTGAGGGTCTGGGCACCGCCGCCGCTATGCGAAACACGGGCCAAAGCGCCTGTTCCATCATTCAAGTTGATGGTCGTGGTTGCCGTCAGGCCCTGCGTTCCGGCATTGGCCTTTTCAATCGCTCCAAAGGCCCCTGCTGCGGTTCCACCGTTCACATTGATGGAAGTAACCGAATTGATGTCTTGAGTTCCACCGGCTGAAATGGCTCCGTAGGCGCCAGCGCCGGATCCCCCGTTCACCGTGATGCTACCGGCCGCCAGGGTATTGATGTTCTGCGTGCTGGTGGCACCGGTGGTGACGATATCGGCAAATTCCGAACCGCCAATACCGCCGGTGACCGTAATGCCGCCGTTGGTGACATTGATGGTCTGGGCGCCGGAAGTATTGGTGTTCCGGGTGCGGGCAGAAGCGCCGCCCGTAACAGCAGCAGTCAGGTCGCCGCGGACAAGGAGGGCTCCGTTGGAAACGGTGAGGTTCTGAACCAAGCCAGCGCTATCAATCAGGGCTGAGGCGCTGTTTCCTATGCCGCCCAGAAGACTCAGGTTGTTCGCTTGAACAAGGATGGTCTGCGTCCCATTGGCTCCAGTGGCAAGGATCCGGGCATTGGAACCATCTCCTCCACCGGTAAGGCTTGCTCCGGATAGAATATCAATGTTCTGCGCCGGGCCTGCAGCAGCACCGAAGCCGGCGGCACTGATCGTGGCGTTTTCATTAGTGCCGGCCCCGGCTTGGACAGTAAGGGTTCCATTGACGTCGATGAACTGGGTGGCTGCACCGGTGTTGCTCTGGCTGATCGTGACGGCTGTCCCATTGTTTGTGGCGTCACCGCCGTTCATGATCAGGTTGCCGACCTGCACAAGGATACGCTGGGCTTCCTGGCTGACTCCAGCGCCATTAAGACCCGCCGAGGAGATGCGGGCACTCTGTCCACTGCCGATACCGCCAAGAATTTCGAGATTGTTGTTCTGCACTACGACCAACTGACGACCCTGTAAACCCGTGGCGTCAATGAAGGCATCGTTGCCGCCGCTGGCGTTGCCGCCTTCAAGACGCAGCCCGCTCAGTGCATTAATGGTTTGAGCCAGTCCCTGAGCTGCGTTAAAACCCGCCGCCGTAATGCTGGCTGTTTCACCGCCACCATCGCCAGCCAGGACATCAATACGGCCTTCGACGTCGATGAACTGCGTGGATGCACCGGTGTTGATCTGACGGATGGTCACGGTGGCGCCTCCGGTGGTGACGTTGCCTGCGTCGAGCAGAAGATTGCCGTTGGACACGCTAATACGCTGAGCCTCTTCGTTGGCACCCGCGCCGTTGAGACCTGCCGAGGAGATGCGGGCACTCTGTCCACCGCCGATGCCGCCAAGGATTTCGAGATCGTTGTTCTGCACCACGATCAACTGACGTCCCTGTAAACCCGTGGCGTCAATGAAGGCATCGTTGCCGCCGTTGGCGTTGCCGCCTTCAATGCGCATCCCGCTGAGAGCATTGATGGACTGGGCCAACCCTTGGGCGGCATTAAAGCCCGCGCTGATGATTGAGGCATCTTCTCCCCCTCCGTCACCGGCAAGAACACTGATCGTTCCTTCCACATCGATGAATTGTGTAGCCGTGGTGGCGTTGGTCATACTGATGAAGGCCGAGTTGCCGCCCGTTCCGCTGTTAGCGTCTATGATCAGGTTTCCACTGGAAACAATGACCCGCTGGGCTTCCTGGCCCACGGCGAGGTTGTCTCCCGCTCCGCGGATGAAGGTTTGGTTGCCCCCGCCGGTTCCCGCAAGGATGCTAAGATTACCGGTCTGTACAACCACCTGCTGCCGTCCGAAAGCTCCCGTGCTTTCTATGGAGGCACCGCTGCTGCCCGAGTTGCCGGACTGAATCAGCATGGCGTTCAAAGAGTTGATGTCCTGGGCCAGACCATTCGCCGTATTAAAACCAGCCGAACTAATGAAGGCAGGTTCACCGCCACCATCGCCTCCGAGAACACTGATCGTTCCTTCCACGTCAATAAACTGAGTGGCAGCGCCCGTGTTGGTGGCCGAAATGCCAGCGGTTGAGGAGCTGGTGAGAGCAGATCCTGCATCTACGACGAGGTTACCGTTTTCAATAACGATGCGCTGGGCCTGCTCGTTCGCTCCGCCACCGTTGATACCCGCACTGAGAATGGACGCCGACGACGAGGAACCATTACCGCCATGAACTTGAACGTTGCCTGCAGTGATTGCCCGGATGCTCTGACGTCCGTCTGTGTCCAACATGTTGATAGTGGCAGTTTCGGTTTCGCCCACACCGCCACGAACAAGGATTCCACCGTTGGTGACGTTGATCGTCTGAACCGCAGTTCCGGCTGCGTTGGCCAGAAGGCTGACCTGGGCACCGGCGTTGGCTGTGGCGGCGTTGGTCTGGTCGCCCTGGACTGTCAGGGCACCGTTAAGAACATTGATTGTCTGGGTCAGACCGTTGCTGGTCACGTTGGCGTCGGCATTGAGGCCCGTGCCTCCCAGGATGGCGAAGTTACCCAGAGTCACCGTGATGTCCTGGGTGTCGGTGTCGTCACCCTGCTTGACGATAAAGGCCGTGCTATCCTGGCCACTGCCGCCGGTCACTGTGATGCCGTTGGCTGCCGTGATGGCCTGGATGCCATTAGTCCGGATGCCCGCTGTTTCGGTCATGCCCGCACCGCCGAGGATCGTGATCAAACCAGCACCTGCACCCGAGACGCTGATGGTCTGGGTCACGCCGTTGTTGGTCGAATCAATCAGGGCATCGCTGTTGGCTGCGCCTGCGTCTGCGTTGCCTGTGACAAGAAGGTTACCGTTGCTGACCGTGATGCTCTGGATCGTGCCCGCCGTAATGATGGCGGCATCAGCATTAAGTCCATTGCCGCCGGTCAAGCTCAAATTGCTCACTGCACTGGCCCCACTGATCAGAACCTCTTGGGTGCCGGTCGCACTCAGCTGGTTTATGAAACCAAAAGAATCACTGCCCGTGCCGCCTGTCAACGTGGCATTTCCTGTGGTGACAGTCACCTGCTGCGCCTGACCCGTTCCAGTGGACAGGATGCCAGCGAAGCTGGACGCTCCACTGCCACCCGTAATCGTCAAGCCTTGGGCGAGAGTCACGGTCTGGGCCGAGGTACCAGCGCTGCTCACCAGAACCCCTTCATTTGATCCCGCACCACCGATAAGGCTCATTGTTCCATCGCTCGGAGCTAGGCCATTGACCGTGATGATCTGGCTGGCTGCTCCGGTGTTGGTCTGACTGATGATCGCTGTACTGTTGCCGGCAACTGCGTTCTGGTTGCCACGGACAATCAACTGGCCCGCATCAATGATGATGCGCTGGGCTTCAATGCCTGCTCCAGCTCCGTCGAGACCGGCACTGGTAACCAAGGCTCTGGAAGTGGCACCATCACCACCCTCAACCACCATGTCACCGTCGGTGATCAGGCGGATGCTCTGACGTCCGTCTGCATCAAGCATGCTGATGGTGGCTGTTTCCGTTGCGCCTACTCCACCTCGGACAATCACGCCGCCGTTGGTGACGTTGATGCTCTGAACCGCAGTTCCGGCTGCGTTGGCCAGAAGGCTGACCAGGGCATCGGCGTTGGCTGTGGCGGCGTTGGTCTGGTCGCCCTGGACTGTCAGGGCACCGTTAAGAACATTGATTGTCTGGGTC
>Ga0163148_10000865_pt1 | contig 40947 bp, 30 predicted proteins | sample OliLakLV19MP7P2_FD_148606 | JGI IMG/M metagenome (GOLD analysis project Ga0163148, IMG submission 148606) | Freshwater microbial mat bacterial communities from Lake Vanda, McMurdo Dry Valleys, Antarctica- Oligotrophic Lake LV.19.MP7.P2 | ecosystem: Environmental > Aquatic > Freshwater > Lake >... | reverse complement strand
CCGTCGGGTGGCGGGGGATGGGTCGGGCGGCAGTGGGGGTCTGTCACGGGATGTGTCACCGGAACGCGTCGACGGCCCCAACGAAACCGACCCGACCCCGCGGGCCCTTATCGTCGGACGACCGCGTATCGGATTCACTCTGCTCTCCCGCTCTCCCGCTCTTCTGGAGGTCCCCGATGACTCACTCCGTCTGCCCGCTCCGTCTTGACTCCTCACGTGTCGTAGGGTCGAGGACGACCGGTCTGCGCACGGCCCTCCTCAGCGCCGCCCTCCTCGTCTCGTGCTCCCTCGGCGCGTGCCGCACGGATGGCAACGGTTCCGCCGCTTCGGCGAACTCCGGCACGACACAGGCCGGGAATGCTGTTTCGGGCGACTCGAGTTCGGGGGCCGGCCAAACGACTGGCCAAACGACTGGCCAAACGACTGGCCAGACGACTGGCCAGACGACTGGCCAGACGACTGGCCAGACTCGCGACCAGGCCGGCAGCCAGTCACGCCCGCAGTCCCAATCGCAGAACAACTCGGTCGGCACGACAGGCACATCTGCGGGCTCATCCGGCGTTACATCCACCTCATCCATGAAGACCATCAACGGCACCGTCACCTATCTCTCCCGCAGGGCCATCCCGCTCGACTCGATGATTTCGGTCAAGCTCGAGGATGTCTCGCGCGCCGACGCCCCGGCGGTCCTCATCGCCGGTACGCGAATGACCAGCGACGGTCGCCAGGTGCCGATTCCCTTCGCTCTCGAATACGACCCCACGAAGATCCAGTCAGGTCGTCGCTACAGCCTGCGGGCAACCATCCATCGACCCGACGGTCGCGCCGATGAAATGCTCTTCACGACCACTCGGTCCTATCCGGTGTTCACCGACGGTCGAGTGCAGGATGGACGTGTTGCCCTCACCCTCGAACCGGCGCGACGTGGCGCAGTTCCCGAGCCGACCGCCACGACTGCCGCGCTCGAAGGACCGCGGTGGCGCCTCAAGTCGCTCGGCGGCACTGCTGTCATTCGCGAGAGGGGGGCCCCCGACGCGGGGATCTCGTTCATGTCCGAATCAAGCTCGTTCGCCGGCAACACCGGAATCAACAACTTCGCCGGCGGCTACACCCTCAAGGGCGACTCGCTCTCGATCACGCCCGGCCCGATGACCATGATGGCCGGCCCCGAGAACCTGACCAAACAGGAGCAGTCGTTCGTCAAGGGGCTCACTCGCGTCACCGGCTGGAAGATCGAAGGTGGAGTGTTGAAGTTGATGGCAAGGAGGGATGTGGTGATGGAGTTGGAGAGGGAGTGAGGCGGCGTCGGCTGGCGCCGACTGGGTCAGCTTCGGTTGCGCCTCCGCTTCATGAGGAGTGCCGCGTGCGCGGCACCTTTTTGCAGGCCGGAAATGCCGCCGTTGATACGGGGAGTGAGGAATGTGACCGCGCGAGCGGCGGCATTTCCGGCGATTCAGGGAGGAGGGGGTGGCGCCGACGGCCCCCACGAACTGCTCGGCTCGATCGACCACGCTGGCGCAGCCAGCGCCGCGTCGATCGTGCCGAGCGACGACAAGGTGCCGTGCCCGCGGCACTCCTTGAGAGGAGTCGGCGCAGCCGGCGACGACCTGTCGGCGAAGCGGACGCGCCTACCGCGCCGCAGTCGACACGCTCTTTCTGCTCTCGGCAATCTTCGACCACAACCCTCCTGCGTCGACCAGCATCAGGTCGAACGCCCGGCGTTCGACGCGGCGGCGGCAGTCGTCGATGGCCTGGCGACTGGTCCAGGCGTTGGCGAGCTGATCGTCTTCGGCGCTGGCTTCGACCGTGCCGAAGCAGAAGCCGGTGCGCACGTCGAAGAAGGCGAGGCTGATGGTGGAGCGGACGACCGCGTTCCGGGTCGGGATCAGCCCCAGCGAGATGATGCCCAGGGCGCCGATGTCGCGATCGTCGACGTCGAACTCGGTGTCGACGGTGTACACCGCAATGATGTCGGCCCGCAGTGACGCGGCGCCTTCACGAAGGGCCATGATCGCGTCGGGATTCTCGGGAACCACAATGGGCGTCAGGCGAACCACCGCGACCACGTCGTTCCAACTCTGGATGGCCGCGAGATGCTCGTCGTCCTCGAGGTCCTTGGGCCCCACCAGCGAGAAGCTGGAGCGGTCCGTGCCGCTGCTGCTGTACGAGCGATACCCGGAGGCCTGGATGCGACTGAAGGCGATCGTCGCCGGGATCGGCGATTCCGGCTGCACGTTCATCCGCTCAGCAATCGATCCCGTGGTCATCGCCCCAATCGGTGCCGCTGCGCCCGGGGTCTGGTAGGTGGCGCAGCCGGCGAGGGCGACGAGTACGCCGAAGAAGGCGCACGGAGGAAGAAGTCGAGCAAGGCGATTCGTTGGCATGCGCATGAATATGTTCCCCGAGCAAGTCTGTCTGATACGACGCCGCCCGAGAGCGCACTCCTTCAGTGCGCCCCGCGAAGCGGCGTCGTGGGCGGAGTATACGGTCGGCTCCGCCGACGTGGTCGTCGGCTGGCGCCGCCGCTTGTGAGGAGTGCCGCGTGCGCGGCACTCCTAGAGAGGAGTCGGCGCAGCCGACGACGACCTGTCGGCAAAGCCGACGCACCTCCCTCAAGACCAACACGCCAGCAGCTCGCCGAGGTCGGCGCCATCGACCGTCCCGGAGTTGTCCAGGTCGCCGATGCCGGCCATGCCCCAGTTGGAGAGCAGGATGCCGAGGTCCGATCCGTCGACGATGCTGTCGCCGTCGAGATCGCAGGGGTTGCCCGCATCTCCGAAGTCGACGAGGAACGCGCCTTTGGCGCCGGTCTCGAGGACTCCACGGAAGATGACGTACTGCCCGTTCGGACTGGCGGAGAAGCCCTTGGTGATGCCGCCAGTCGCGGTCGAACCGCCGATGGTCGAGATGACGGCGCCGTCGATTGCGGTGACACCCTTCTGGACCAGAAGCGTCGTGCCCTTGTAGAGGGCCTGATTCGTCGCCAGATCGCCGTCGAGGGCGGCGTACCAGACCACCTCACCGTCATCGGTCACGTTGATCGGACCGGTGCCGAAGCCGGTGATCGTGCGACCGGGAAGGCCCGGCGCGGGGTCCCCCTTCTGAATGAAGGTCGCACCGTTCAGCACGATGACCGAGTTCGTGGCCGCGTCACCGTCGAGACCGGTGCGCATGACCCAGTCCCCGTCGTGGCTCAGGTCCACCTTGGCGCTCACGATCGAGGTGTAGTTGCGACCCGTGACCGACGAGGCGCTGCCTTCCCGAGCAAGCATGGTGAGATTGAGATAGAGGGCAGTGTCGACGGTCGTGTCCCCGCTGACGTCGACGGTGTAGAGGAAGTCGCCGGCGTCGTTGAACGACGAGGACTCGCCATCGGTGCCAAAGTCGGCGACGGTTTCAGTCTGGCCGGGAAGCACGTCGCCTTCCTTCGCGAGCACGCTCTGCGTGGGGGCGGGATTGCCTTCAACGACGGTCAGCCGCACGAGGGCGCGGTCGACGGTGGTGGCGATGTTCGGATCGTCGACCGAGGCCACGACCATGAAGTCGCCACTTCCATTGCGATGGGCCTCGAAGAAGCCGATGTATGGAGTGCCGGGTGAGAACTCCGGCGCACCCGCGAGGGCACCCTCCTGAATCAGCGGTGTGGTGACGTTGAAGACACCGCTGTCCAGGTTGCTCGGAAGGCCGTTGAGAAACAGATTCCACCCGACGTTGCCGTCGGTGGAGAGACGCACGCTGTCGAAGCTGCTGACGGTGCCGGCGAGCGGGAACGGAAGGGTGTCGCTCTCGCGGACCAGCAGCACGCCGTTTCGGAAGACGGCCCGATCGCCTTCGACGGGTGCATCGGTGTCGACCTCGATGAGCCAGTCGCCGGCGCTGCTCACGTCGATCGACTCGATCGTGGTGACGGCGCCGAAGCCTCCGACGAAGTCTCCCTGGAGAAGGACCGTCGAGAGCGTGAAGCCTGCCGGGGCGCTGGCCGTCAGGGCGACGGCGATGGCGCCGACAACGGGTCCGACTGAAAGCTGCGGTCGATACATCGATTTCTCCTCGTGTTGGCGTTCTCTGCGGTCGGAGGCCGTCGCGATTCGCAACCCCACTCCAGCCGACCCTGGAGCAGGATACCGAACGGCTCGTCGAAGTCAGCACTCCTTCCGGGGACTTTCACACGCCGCGCGAGACGATCCCCGACTCACGTCCCGCGACCTCCGACTCACGAACCATAATAGTGACATCCACCTGTTTCGAGCCGCTGCGATGCCTGCGGTGGGTAGGGATGACGCTTGCTCACGGCTCGAAACAGGTGGCTGACTCTTGGTTGGGGTTGATGGGTTGTGCTTGCCGGGTTGTGCTTGCCGGATCCGCCTGGCTTCGAGCGAGCAGGGGGCCGGCTGGCTGCGTCGCCATCGGCTCGGCATATCACCCTGCGGATACGCCGTCGCCTCGGCTGCTTGCCACCCGGCTCCCTGCTCGCTCCATGATCAAGTTTGGGGCCGACGGCGACCCGTCAAACACAACCTAGAAGCGATAGGTAGCCGCCAGGCCGGTTCGGGAGGGCATTCTCTCGGGAGGCACGACCACGACGTCGCCCCCCATCTTCAGAGTGAGTTCCGCGAGGTCGTCGAGCAGGTCATCAATCTCCGGGTGAGCCAAAACTCCGAAGTCGATCTGCCCGTTCGCGGGATCGACCCGGCCAGGGACTTGACGGCCCGCCTCGACCAGAAGCGTCCCGACCCGCCCGGCGACGGCAGCTTGGGCCACGTCCGAGAGGTCGGCGGACCCGAGTCGCTTGGACCGGGCTTCCTCAAAATCGTCCACGAGCTTGGCGAGGCGCTGACGATAGTGGGGCTCCACCGTTCTCCAGGCCTCCTCGCGGAGCCGCTCGGCCGACAAGGGCCCCGGATCCAGCCCAATCCCGTTGACCATCAAGAACGGGTTCTGGCTGACTTTGTGGAAGAGGTCGTGGTGCTCGGGCAGGGCCGCGAGCATCAGCGGCAGCCCCGACGGGCGGGAGTGGTGCTCGAGGACCGCCCGGTCGATTGCCCGGAAGAAGCGGTCGGCGTCGATGCCCACCTCGTCCTTCTTCCCGCCGTGCCCGTGGTGCATAGACGGCACGCCGCGCCCGCCCGCCGCACCGTAAGAAGCGACGGTCTGGTGCGGCTCGGTCAGCTCGTCGCCCAACGCCTCCTCGATCGTCCCGAGGACTCCCCCGGCCAGCTCGACCTCGTCGAGGGCGTCCCGATTGCCCTCATAGAGCTTTGCCTTGTGGCGATCGAGGGCAAGAACCTGATATCGGTCGGCCGACTGGAGTATTCGCATCAAGGGCTTGGCGTGGAAGCTCCCAGCCACCACGGCCAACTCAGCGGGGACCGTTCGAGGGAGCTTGAAAACGTGGAACGTGTCGCACGAGCCGAAGACAGCCAGACCGTCCAGGGTGTGATTCCAGAAGGAGTCGTCGCGGGCCAGAGCGCGGTACGGCTCCAGCAGCGCCCGAGCCTCCGCGATGGGATACTTCTGTTGGAGGGACTCCTCGAGCTGTTTCAGGAGATTGCGGAATCGGATGGGATCCTGCTGGTTTTCTGGGTGGCGTCGGTGCGTCGCCTGGTAAAGCGAGAGGCAGGGTGGCTCGTGATCGGCCAAGAGCGCCCGCAGGTCGTCGGTTGAAAGGTGTCGCATTGATGATCCCTCTGGTAGGTGCGTGCCAGCATGCCTGGGCTGGGAGACGAAGGTTCGATGACCCCGTCGATGCTCTTGCTCGACCGCCCGCGGTCGCGTCCGAAGTCAGATGGTCTGGTCCCCGTCATGAGGGATGCGTCCCTTGCGATCGTCGATCCGACCGAGGTTTCGATCGAGCGATCTCGCCAGCCTCTCGGCGGCACCATCGATGGCCTCCTCCAAGGTCGGCGCCTGATGGCTCGCGACGATCGGCTGTAGACCCGAGAGGCGGGCTTCCATGAGGCAACGCTTGTCGTCGCCGGCCGACTTGGGGCCGTTCACGTCGCTGAGGTGGACCTCCACGCGGGTGATCTGGTCGCCGAATCGGCCAAAGGTGGCCACAACCCTGCCCTCGACCTGGCGGGTCAGCTCGTCGCCGCCCTCAACGTGGTTATCACAATTGACCTGGATTTGCATGGCTTCAGCCTCCCGAAACGAGAGAAGGTGTCGCAGAGAATCGGGGATTAAACATGCAGTGAATGTACCAGAAGTCGGGCGAGGCTTTCGCGCATTTCTTCGCCCTCCCCGGCCCTAACCGGTGATCCTGTCAATTAGCGGTGAACACCTTATTACGGCCGCGGCAACCGGATTTCCGCAGCACACGGTCCGCACGCCTGGGTATGCGAAGACGCCAAGGCCCCCAAAGTACAATATGGATCCTGTATGAGATCCTGTATGAGATCCGGGACACGCACGTTGGCGGTGAGTTCTTTGCAATGCCAGCACCGCCCCGATCCGCTGGTACTCTCCCGCCCCGACTCGCGTCGGCCGTCGCCGGTGTGATGACTCCCCCCGCCGGCGCGGCGTCTTCGGGGATTCGAACAACCTGATCTCGTGCACGTCCACGTGCCGACGGATTGGCACGCGGGGTCGGCGGTGGTCGCGCCCTCTCGGGGCTCTGTGATCTCGACAGGCATCATTGGCACGACTTTGGACCGCGGGATACAGCGATGGTGGTCGCAGCGGAGCCCATCACACGATGGAGCTCGGTCCTGCCAGACAGGCGTGTCCACTGCGCCCTGCACTGCGCCCTGTTCCGATGGGTGATTCTCTGCGCCGACTGCGGGATGCCTGCGCGCCCGTGGTCACGAATCACCGCGTCGCAGCCGACCCAAACCCTGTTCGTTGGGTTCAACGTACAACTCCTTCACCAGCACCAGCGCTGCCGCAGTCAATGGTGTGGCCAACACGAGTCCAACGCCGCCCAACAGCACGCCCATGACCAGTTGCATCGTAATCGTCAGCCCTGGTGGGAGCGAGATTGTTCGCTTGTGAATCAGCGGAGTAAGGATGTAACTTTCAACGGTTTGAATGCCAATGTACAACACCGCGACCCAAACTCCCATCATTGGACTGACCATAATTCCGAGCAACACGGCAGGAATGGCAGCCATGATCGGACCAAAGTTCGGGATGAATGCGAGGACAGTCGCGATGATCGCCAACGTCAGTGCCAGATCAATCCCCAGCAGCCACAAGCCCAACCCAGTCAATAGGCCGACGATCAACATGGAAAGACACTTGCCGAGCAACCACCATTGAAGTGCCCTGCCGACGCGGGCAAAGACTGTTTCGGCGCGGCGGCGACGTTGGGGGGGCACGAGCGCGATCGCACCTTCGCGATATGCTTCTGGCTTGAGAGCGATGTACAGGCCCACAATACATGCAACGATCATCATCCCAACCGCCCACGTTGCATTTGAGATCAGACCCGCCACTCCGCCGACCCAATTGATGCGGCCAATCCGGAGTTCATTCAGCGTCGGCAGATGCTCCATCACCCAATGTCCGATTCGGTATCGATCGAGTGTTTGCTTCAACGATTCCATCGCTTGAGGCAAGGATGTCTGCATCTGTTCAAGTTGGTCGTCGATGCGAGGGAACACTATCAATCCGACGCCCACGCTCATCCCCAGCAGAACAAGAATGACGACGATCACAGACCAGAACCCATTGAGCGGTGTGTACCTGCCGACCAGGTCGCCAAGACTGCGCAAGAATATTGCAATCAACAGCGCTGCAAACGCCACCAGAAGGATGTCGATGACAATCACCGCGCAGACAACCGCCGCCGCGATGCCTATGCCAATCGACCAGAATGCGACGGTCGTTCGGGCTTCGGTGGCGGGCTCGTATCGTCGACTCCGTGGCGCCGCAGGCGGCATGTCGCGGTCCTGTTTGGGAGTTGACGTCATGAATGTTGATTCGCGATCGCTGTGCCACTGCACAGTGAAATGTGGCGCAGCATACTTGTGCTGACCCGCACAATATTCACCCCGTGCTGAGGCAGCAAGTAGGGTGAGCACCCGAACTGGAGCACCCGAACTGGAGCACCCGAGCTGGAGCACCCGAGCTGGAGCACCCGAGCTGGAGCACCCGAGCTGGATACGCACGAACGTCGAGCAGTGGGACTCACACGTCCGAGCACATCGAGACCATCCCAGATCCCAGATCCCGAATCCGAGATCCTGGATGCCACGCAACGCCGTGAACGAATCACGGCCCCAGCGGCCCCGAGCCTGGAACTCGCCGAGCTGGGGCTGGGCGAGACGCTGGTGGCCGCAACATCCGTGCACGTCGACCATGCTCGCCAGACTTTCGTCACCTCGCGCGCAGGAGGTATGGAACACGGAGGACACGGAGGACACGGAGGACATGGAGGACATGGAGGACATGGAGGTCATGGAGGACATGGAGGTCATGGAGGACATGGAGGTCACGGAGAAGCACGCGAGCGAGTCATGTTGGTGAACGGACACGATTGACTGTGATGCCGGCATCACGGGGCCGGTGCCGTTCGCACCCTTGCCTCTTCCTCCGTGTCCTCCATGACCTCCATGGCCTCCATGACCTCCATGTCCTCCGTGCTTCATCCTTCCTGCGCACGACGCGAAGGACCTCGTCCATGGAGATCCCTGTCACTTCGGTCTTCGCTCAAGTTGGCGAATCGCCGTTCTTCACGGCGACTGGCGTCGCCGTACGCCGAGCTGGGGCTCGGCGGCGCTGCGGGCGTGATTCGTTCACGGCGTTGGATGCCACGGCTGGCTTGCCAGCCGTGCCTCCGTCCCCCCACTCGAGCACAACGCGCACTTGACGCACAACGCACGGTCGGACAAGCCGACCGTGGCATTCAGATCATCACTTCTCGAGTGCGCACTCAAGGCAACCGTCCACGACGCGGCGTCACTCGGGGCCCCTTGACGTGTGACGCGCGGCCGCGCGTTGCTCGGCGGCCGCGCTTGACGATCTTGTCGGGGTGAGCTCGGCGCCATACGTCGGGCGGCAACGGATGCCCCGGCACCCCGCGCACGCTTCAAGGCGCGCAGCCGAGGATGTAGGGCGTCGCGGTTCGCTGCTCGGGTACCGGCACTCCGCCCACGCTCCAAGTCGTGCAACCCCTTGCCGCTCCCTGCTCCCTGCCCCCTCTTCCCTTCTCCCTTCTCCCTGCCCCCTGCACCCTTCCCGCCGCGGCCCCGCTTCGCGGGGCGGGGCGTACCATCCGCCCGTCTCAGTCCCGACCGCTTTCGGGGCGGGACGCAGGAGAGCTGCTCCCATGGGGGAGCCCCATGGGACCCACGCGCGATACAGAACCTCCGGCTGCTGGTTCGCCACTTTGTCCGCCAACTTGTCCGGCAGCGCGTTCGGCGACTGGTTCGGCGACTGGTTCAGCGACTGGTTCGGCGGTTGGTTCAGCGGCTGCGGTCACCTGCCAGTTGGCCGTGCAGGTTCGGCGCGACGGCGGGTGTGAGGCCATCGACGAAGCCTGGTTGGCGAAAAGCATCGAACGCGGCGCGGTCGAGGTCGCGGCCCGGACCGTGCCCCCAAGCCTGGTCCAGGGTCTGGCCCAGAGCCTGGTCCAAGGCCTGGCCCAAGCCGTGGTCCAGCGTGGAAGAGTCAGCTTCGGCACGATCGCGGTGCGGGTGGTCAACGACCGCGTGATGCGCGAACTGCACGAGCGCTATTGCGGCCATCGGTCGACGACCGATGTGCTGACGTTCGAGCGCGCCGGCGGAGGCGGCGAAGATGGCCAGGTGCTGGGCGCATGTGCGTCGGCCGCGAATGCCGCGGACGAGCCGTCCGACTGCCGCCGCGTCGATGTCGATCTGGTCCTCTGTCGCGACGAGGCGGCGCGGCAGGCGGCTGCTCGCGGGCTGCCGCTCGAGCGCGAACTTCTGCTCTACGCCATCCACGGACTGCTGCACTGCGCGGGCCACGACGATCACGACCCGGAGGCGTTCGCCCGCATGCACGCCGAAGAGGATCGCATCCTTGAATCCATTGGAGTCGGTCGGACGTTTGCGGCTCCGGAATCATCCTGCGACGCGCCTCGCTCCAACGAGGTGGCCCGATGACCATCATGCTCGCCCTTGTGGCCGTGGCGGTGCTGATCGTCACCTCCTACCTCGCGGCGCTGAACAACGCGATGGTGCAGGCCAGCGAGTCGGCCATCGCCCAGCGACTGGAGGAGTCGGGGCGGGCCGCAACCGCCCGCTGGCTGCTGCCGCGACAGGCGCTGCTGGCCCAGAGCGTGGCCCTTCTTCGAACACTGGGGCGGGTCAGCTTTTCGATTCTCGTCCTGGCGATTCTGGTGGGCTTCGGCGAATCGGCGGTGCTCACGCCGCAGTCGCTCCTTGCCAGCGTGGCCATCGCCACATTCGCCCTGTGGCTCTCGACCAGCGTGATTTCCATGGCGGTCGCCGACTACGCCACGATCGGCGTGATCGCCTGCAGCATTCCGGTGCTTCGCGTGGTTCTGGTGCTGACGGCGCCCTTCAACTGGCTGGTCGGCCTCGTCGATGAAGCGGTGCGGCGGATCACCGGCGCCCACCTCAATCCACCACCGGTCGAAGATGACCTCCTGCGTTCGATCGAGGACACCCAGCGGCAGGGCGGCATCGATCCCACCGCGGCGACGCTGCTCGAGAACGTGGTCGAGTTCACCGGCACGACGGTGAGCGAGATCATGACTCCGCGTGGCGAGGTCGAGGGCATCTCCTACACCGACGATCTCGCCGCGATCCGGGCGGTCATCGCCCAGGGCGGTCATTCGCGAATTCCCGTCTACCGCGAGACGCTCGATCACATCGTCGGCATCCTCTATGTGAAGGATCTGGTGCGCTATCTCGGCACCGAGGGCACGGACTTCCGGCTCCAGCCGATTCTGCGGCAGCCGATCCGGACTCCCGACACCCGCCGCGTCAGCGAGCTCCTGAAGGACTTCCAGCGCAGCGAAGTGCACATGGCCCTGGTGATCGACGAGTACGGCGGGACCAGTGGACTGATCACCATCGAGGATGTGCTGGAGGAGATCGTCGGCGAGATCCGCGATGAGCACGAGCCCGTCGAGGACGACGAGCCCGAGCTCGTGCGAAGCGACGAGCGAGTCGCCGAGGTCGACGGCCGGTATCGCATCGACAGCCTGAACGAGGTGATGCGGCTGGCCCTGCCTGACGACGAGGGGTACGACACCGTCGCCGGTCTGGTGCTGGCCCACTTCGGCAGAATCCCGCGGCCGGGGGAGGCCTTCGAGACCGGCCGGGCGCGATTCACGGTGCTCGATGCCTCGCGGACGCAGGTGCATCGGCTGCGGGTCGAACTGACCGGTCAGCCGGCACCCACCCGCGGGGAGTGAGGCTCAAGGCCGGGGCGGCGGACAGCACGCAGTTCCTCCGGGCCGATGGGGCGGCCTCCGCGGAGGTCCTCGGAAGGCGGGATGACGCACACATTCCTCACCCCTCAGGCAGCAACCCTGAAATGGACGAACGCACTCACCCAACCAGAGAGACCGAGGAGGTGCCCATGTCCACGCCTGTCGCCCACGCTCCATTCGATGCTCCCAGCACCTTTGGCGATTCTGCGCACCAGAGTGAGGCTCCCGCTTGTGGAGCAATCCCTCCCGGCATCTCCGTCGGCCCCAGCGGCCGCCTGCGGGAAGACGGCCTTCCGGAGAACGATCGCCTGACGGCCGGGGTCATGCACATCTGGTGGCTGGCATTGGCGCTGCCGACCGGTCCTCTCGCGGTTGCGATCCCAATCGTCCTGTGGATCTGGCGCAAGGAGCGGAGTCGCTTCCTCGACGATCACGGACGCGAAGCGACCAACTTCCTGATCAGCCAGGTCATCCTGTCACTGGGTCTGGCCATCACCGGAGTGGGCGTGGTCCTGCTCCCGATCATCTGGGTCGTCGGCCTGGTGAGCATCATCCGCGCCGCCGCCGCCGCCTGGGCCGGCGAGTACTTCCGGTATCCGATGACGATCAGGTTGATTGGGTAGCGGGCCGCTCCGCGGCCGGCGGCGCTTCGGCTGCGCCTCCGCGTGATGAGGTGTGCCGCTGCGCGGCACCTTCTGAAGGCCGGAAATGCCGCCGACCAAACACGGGAACTGACTGCGCGAGTGGGCGGCGGCATTTCCGGCGATTCAGTGTGAGTTGCGCGGACGGCCCCCCTGATGTGCTCGGCTCGGGCGACCAAGCTGACGAAGTCAGCGCAGCGTCGCTCGTGCCGAGCGACGAACAGGTGCCGCGCAGCGGCACACCCTGAAAGCGGAGGCGAAGCCGCAGCGCCCCGTCGGCGAAGCCGACCCCCGACCCCTCACCCAAACTCATCCCCTCTGAACGTGCTGGCCAGATACGCGTCGCGGACCATCGGGTCGTTGATGATCGAGCGAGGATCGCCTTCGCGGAGGTTCTTGCCTTCGTGGATGATGTAGGCCCGGTCGCATATGCGCAGCGTCTGCTGGACGTTGTGGTCGGTGACCAGGACCGCGATCCCGGCGCTGGCCAGCTTGCGGACTTCGACCTGAAGGTCTTCAACCGTGTGCGGGTCGACGGCGGCGAAGGGCTCGTCGAGAAGCAGAAGCTGCGGCTTGGTGATGAGCGCCCGAGCGATCTCGAGGCGGCGGCGTTCGCCGCCGGAGCAGGTGCGGGCCTCCTGCCTGGCCTTGTGCGTCAGCCCGAACTGGGTCAGCAGTTCGTCGGCGCGGCGCCGCCGCACGGCGCGGTTCCGCTCGACGATCTCGAGAATCGCCAGCAGGTTGTTCTCGACGCTCAGGCGCTGGAACACGCTCGGTTCCTGGCTGAGATAGCCCATGCCGGCGCGGGCGTGCTTGTACATCGGCCTGCCGGTCATGTCCCGGCCGTCGAAGATGACCGTGCCCGAGTCGGGCGAGATCATTCCAATTGTCATTCGAAAACTGGTGGTCTTGCCCGCGCCGTTGCGGCCGAGCAGGCCGACGATCTCGCCTCTCTCGATCACGAACCCCACGCCGTCGACGACGCGTCGACCGGCGTAGGACTTGACCAGGGAGCGGGTCTCGAGAAGTGGCATGGGCAAAGAGCGTAAGCGGGTGTTGCAGTCGGACACCGCGGAGGCGGAACGGTGCGTGCCCTCTAAGGCTTGGTCGCGGACGCGTCGACTGCCGCGGTGGCCTCGCTGGCGCTGGGCGCATTCGGCGCCTGGGCCGGATCGACTGCGGCGATTGCCGCGCGGGCTTCATTGGCCCGATCGATGACACCCTCGCTCGACTCGGGAAGCAGCACGAAGTGCCAGACGATCCGCGACTCGAGGTCCGCGGGGAAGAGCTCCGCGGCAAGATCCAGCGGCACGTTGTCCCACAGCGGTGCGGAGGCCTTGCCCACGGTCACCAGTGGTTCGTGACCCTCAAGGGAGAGCCTGACGTCGTACTCGCCGTAGTAGGTGAAATCGACCTCGACTGGCGTTCGACCCACTTCGCGGTCGTTGAGGACGACCAGGGCTCCGGCGGGATCGCTGGTGATCTCGATGGTGCGGCGGACGCAGCCGAGCGGGCCGGCAGCGGCCAGTGCGCCAAGGGCGACGAGACCGAGGAACCGGGCCAACGCGGCGTGGCCGCTGCCGAAGCGATGGGGAGCACCGTTCATCACCGCGGAGTGTATCGACGTCGCCCCGGCCAATCGTCATGGATGTCGATCCGCCCTTTGCATGCGGGCGCGGTGTTCGCGTGAGTCGTGGTGGCGACTCCGGTTCACCGAGGTGGGGAACACTCTGATCCCCGGGCACGCGGACTGCGAAGTCCGCAGTTGAGGAGAATCGTCCACTCCTCGCGTCGGCCGTCATTGGGTCCGGCGGCATCGGGGGTCCAGCACCCGTTCCCGTGGAGGTCTGTCATGACTGCATCGAACTGTCTCAAGGCGGTCGCGCGCGCTGTACCGACGATTGCGACCCTCGGGCTCCTCACCAGTTTCGCGGTGGGAGGGGCGGTCGTTCCGTTGCCCAATTCCGCGAGCGTTGCGCTCCCGCGTACCGGAGACGACGGGCTCGGTCGCGCCGTCGAAGCCGACGATCCGTTCGGCCCGAGGGAACCGGTGGTCGAGATCGGAATCGATCCGAATCGCTTCGACGAGCATGAGTGGCGGATCGGCGAACTCTTCGCCGAGTCATTCGGCAGGGGACGCCTGATCCTCGAAGATGGCGACGTTCTCCGCGGACGGGTGGTCACCGAGGGGTTCGACATCCGGCCCGGCGCCACGGTCTACATCGAGGAGGGCACGACCCTCATCGCCATGGGCGACTGCTGGTTGAACGGCCCGCTGGTTCCGTACGCGCTCGAGGATGAACCGCGTGAAGAGGTGGGCGATGCCGATGCGGCAACGGGCCAGTCCAACGCGGCTGACGCCGAGAGTGACGTCTTCGATCCCTTCGACGACCTCGCCGACACTCTCGATCTCTCGCAACTCGACGACGAGGAGCTGGAGGAGATCCTGTCCATGGCCGCAGCGGCACCGGCAACCTGTCCCACGGAGGTGAAGCAGGTCGGCAAGGGCGGTCGCAAGCCGAAGGAGATCAAGATGTTCGTCAACGGCACCATGAACATCAATGCCGCGATCGGCGGGTGCGCCGGTCCGGCCGGGGTGCAGGCTCCCAATCCGGCGGCGGTCAACGTGGCCGGAGCGCGAAGCGCCCGGGCCATCGGCGGCCGCGGCGGCGATGGCGTCGATGTCAACATTCAGGCACTCGGCAATTCCACGATGAACATCAACGCCACCCTCTGCAACGGGGAAGGCCACAAGGGTGCCGACGCGACTGCGACCGGCGCGGCGGGCGCTCCCTGCGACTGCGGTGGCGATGCTTACGCCGAGGCTGGCGACGGTGGTGACGCCGGCTTCCTCCTGGTGGCCGCAGGCACCATCAACTGGGGCCTCGGCGGCTCGGTGACCGTGATGAACGGTGGCGCCGGTGGGGTGGCGACCGCGACGGGAGGCGTCGGTGGAGACTGCGACGTCTGCGGCGGCGTCGGCGGGCGAGGCGGCGACGCCACCGCCCGCGCAGGTCGCGCCGGCGGCGATAGTCGCATCACCGTGACTGCCCGAGCGGCGATGAACCCGGGGCCGGCCGTGGCGCTGGCCAACAACGTCTTCTTCGCGGCGCCCCAGGACGGCGGCGCGGCGACGGCAAGTGCCGGCAAGGGTGGTCGCGGAGGCGACTGTCTCGAGTGCGGCCTGAAGGGTGGAAATGGCGGGCCGGGTGGCACGAGCCTCGCGGTCGGAGCCCGCGGTGGTCACGGTCTGCTGCTCGCCGCCTCCATCAACGGCAACATCGTCGGCTCCAAGTCCTCCGACGGCGGCGACGGTGGTGCGGCCACGGCCGTTCCCGGTCAGGGCGGCAATGGCGGCAACGGCGGCACCTGCCCCTGCACCTATCCGGGGGGCAGGCCGGTCGCGGCGGGGATGGTGGCACTTCGGGTGACGCCAAGGCCTTCGGCGGAGACGGCGGCACAGCCCGCAAGGGCCAGACCGCCGGCGTTCCGCAGAACACTCCGACCGGCGGCAACGGTGGCAACGCGGTGGCCAACTGCGTCGTCGGCGGCAGCGGCGAGAATGGCGGCCACTGCGTCGAGAGCTGGCCCGATCCCTGCGTGGTTGGAGCACTCGGCAAGGGCGGTCCCGGCGGCAAGGCGACCAAGCGCGGCGGACGCCGGGGAAGCACCTTCAACGGCGCCACTCCGGGCACACCTGGCACGCCGACGAGCCTCCAAGTCACGAGTTGCATCAAGGGGCCTGACGGCATCCCGGGCACCAGGAACTGCACGCCTCCTCCTCCGCCGGATGATGACTGCTGCGTGCCCGGCACCATTCCCGGCTGCAACGATCCGGGCTGCGAAAACAGCGTCTGTCCGATTGCGCCGCATTGCTGCGACCTGATCTGGGACGGCTTCTGCGCCGCTCTGGCCAACGAGCTGTGCGGCGTCTGCGGTGCGCCCTTCACCTGTGCGCCCACGGCACTCGACGAAGGCGAGCCGTGTGGCGCCGACGTCAACGGTGGCTGCAACAGCGCGCCGCCGCAGTTCCAGCCGATCTTCTTCGGTGCTCCGGTCTGCGGCACGGCCTGGGCGATGGATGGCGTCCGCGACACCGACTGGTATCAGGTCTTCATCGATCAGCCCTCGATCGTCACCTTCACGGTGCGCAACCAGCTCCCGATGGTGATCGGTCTGGTGAACACCGGCGGCATTCCCAACTGCGATCTGGCGAACTCGCTCGATCCCGTCGTCGCCTCGGAGTCGGACGGAACGGCCTCGTTCACCGCCTGCGTGCAGCCCGGGGTGCACTGGTTCTTCGCCGCACCGAACAGTTTCGACGGATACGCGTGCGGGTCGAAGTTCAACAGCTACGAGGTGACGCTCGAGCACAGCGGCCCGTGCCAGGCACTTGCCAATGACGAATGCTGGAGTCCCTTCGAGATCGGGCTGGGGTTGACTCCCTTCTCGACCCTGGCAGCCTGTGGCGAAAGTCATTCGGGCTGCGGGCGAGCAGGAGGGCGAATCTCTGCGTCGCCGCAACTCGCCTGTATCACTGCGGATACTGCTTCGTTGCGGCTCCTTGATCTTCGCCCTCCTGCTCACCCTCGCCGTCGAAGCACTTTCGCCACAGGCTGCTGGGGGCGACGACCAGCGAAGATCCTCTGCCCAACCAGTGCGACGAGGGCTTCGGACTCAACTTCGTCAACGACATCTGGTTCGTACACCAGGTCTCGCAACCCGGCGCGCTCACGATCTCGACCTGTGGTCTCGCCGACTACGACTCCCGGCTCGCGGTCCATGACAGCTCGTGCGCTGGACCGGTGCTCGGATGCAGCGATGACGCCCCGAACTGCCCGCTGGCGACCTCGTCGGTCACCGTTGCGGTCTTCCCGGGGCAGAAGCTCGTCATTCGCCTCGGCGGCTACAGCGGCTCGGGGAGTGGCACGCTGCTCCTGCACTACGGCGGCGATCAGAACTGATTGCTCGATGTCATCGCGCAGCGCGTCGTCGCCGATTGGGCGGCGACGCGTTGTCGTTGACACTCGCGGACATCACGGGGAGCGAGCCCCTCGTCCCGCTCCCTACCGTCCCCGCATGTCCGCCGTCGGCTCGATTGCGCTCCCGGTCCTCGACACCGCTCCGCAGCGGCCGGTCTTTGCCCAGGGACCGCGTTCGCTTTCGAGCGTGAAGCTGCTGCGGATCAGCGTCACCGACCGGTGCAATCTCCGCTGCGTCTACTGCATGCCTGCGGGGGGCGTCGAGTTTGCCGAGAAGTCGGAGCTCCTGGGACCCCAGGATTTCGAGGCGGTGGCCGCGGTTGCGGTCGGGCTCGGAGTGGAGAGCCTGAAGATCACCGGTGGCGAACCGACGGTGCGCTCCGACGTGGTCGAGATTGCACGGCGACTCGCGTCCCTGGGCGTCTCCGATCTGGCCATGACCACCAACGGCCTCCAGCTTCGGCGGCTGGCGGCGCCGCTGCGTGACGCCGGGGTGCGGCGACTCACGCTGAGCCTCGACAGCCTCGACGGCGAGCGCTATCGCAAGATGACCGGAGGAGGGCGGCTTGAGCTCTTCTGGGATGGGGTCGACGCCGCGGAGCGCGCCGGCTTCACCGGTCTCAAGATCAACATGGTCGTGGTTCGCGGGATGAACGACGACGAGGTCGAAGCCATGGCGGCGCTCACCATGACCCGCCCATGGACGGTGCGCTTCATCGAGTTCATGCCGCTCGGAGAGAGCGTGCTGGCCGCCGCCGGACTGGATCCTCACGAGTCGCTGCTCGACAACGAGCAGGTGAAGGGGCGGCTGCGTCAGCGCTTCGGCGAACTGACGCCGGTGGCTCGCGCCAGCGAAGCCGGGGTCGGTCCGGCGCAGGTGTTCCACCTGCCGGGCGCGGTTGGGCGCGTCGGGTTCATCAGCGCCATGAGCCAGCCCTTCTGCGAGAGCTGCAACCGCCTGCGGCTCACCTCGACCGGTCGGCTGCGAAGCTGTCTCTTCGACGGCGGCGACGTCGACCTGCTCCCCACGCTCCGCCCGCAGCGAGACCCCGAAGCGATCTCCCGAGCCTTCGCCCAGTGCGTGGTCCTCAAGCCCGAAACCCACTCCCCCCGCGGCACCCACGCGATGAGTCAGATGGGGGGGTGAGGGGGGCAGGGAGCAGGGAGCAGGGAGCAGGGAAGATTGCAGAGGGTTGCACGTCCTTCTGCGTGCGCTGCATCCGCAGCACTCGGCTCCGGAACTCCGCGCACGGATCAGATCGTGCAACCCTCTGCAATCTGTCCTGCCCCCTGCTCCCTGCCTCCCCCCTCACTTGTTGTACGAGTAGTTGTAATTCGTGCTGTTCGTGTCGGCCTTGTGGGGTGGGGTGTCGCAGGCGGCGAGGAGGAACGAGGCGAGTGTCGCGGCGGTGGCGAGGGAGGCCACGCGGAGGGCGAGGCGGCGACGAGCGACGCGGGGGTCGGCGTCGGAAGGGGATCGATTGGCGAGGCGCGCGGTCATTGGGGGAAGCTCCAGGTGGGAAGGTGTGCGGATGGTGCACGGGCGACGGTAGAGCGGTTGGTGTTTCCTGATCGGAAGCGGCCCGATGAAGCGATGGAGCGATGGAGCGATGAAGCGATGAAGCGATGAAGAGCCCCGCACCCGGAAAGGCCTCCGACGGGTCCGGTGCTGAGAACGGCGGGTATGCTGTTCCCGCTTCGATCCGAGGAATACAGGTAATACATGGCCGTCACGACCACAGTTGCTCCGCGACAGTCCTGGAAGCTGGGCATCTGCCTCATCGTGTGCGTGGCATTCGGGATCTGGGGTTGGTACGACTTCGCGATCTCGATCCCGCGCCGTGAGGCCGATGCGATCCGCTTCCAGGAGCTCGTCACCGAGAAATCGGCAATCGAGAAGGACGCCGGCTCGAGCGTCCTGAGCCAGACCCGCATCGCCCGCTTCGAAGAGGTGAAGCGGGAACTGGCGACCTTCGGTGGCGACGTCCCCGAGCCGCCGTCGAAGTGGGATCGCTCGGTGCAGTTCTGGCTCTATGTCGTCGGATGCGGACTGCTGGGTGCGCCGTGGTGCGCCTTCGCGCTGTGGCAGCTCGCCCGCCGGAAGTACACCCTCGGTGACGATGGATCGCTCGATCATCCCGGCGGCCGCTGGCCGGCCGAGGAGATCGCCGACATCGACATGAGCAAATGGATGGGCAAGTCGGTTGCGACCGTTCGGAATCGGGACGGCCAGAGCGTGGCGCTTGACGACTACAAGTATCGAAACACGCACCTGATCGTCGGACACTTCGCCAATCGATTCCACCCCGAGGAGTGGACTGCCGAGGCTCGCATCATCCGCAAGGAGACCGCGGAAGCGTCGAGCTGATCGCCCGCGGTGCGCATGCGACGAGTCGATGCCGTGGTGATCATCGCGACGACGTCGCTGTGGATCCTCGCGGTCGCGTTTCCCCTGGCGGTCACCTCCTGCCAGGCACTCGTCGCCGGGGCTGCGGCCAGCGCCCCTTCGCCGAACCCTGCGGCCACGATCCCCGCCTCCACCATTCCCGCCTCCACCATTCGGGATCCCTGGTTTCTGCTCGCTCGCGGCCTCGCCTGGTCCGTCGGCGCCGCCCTCGCGGCGGTGCTTCTCGGATGGCCGGCGGGACGAGCGCTGCGTCGCGAGCGCGGCCGGGGAGCGCAGGTGGCGGTGGCGGCGGTTGCTGCGCCGATCATGCTCCCCGGATTCCTGGTCTCCTGGAGCTGGTGGCAGGTGGCGACGCCGACTGGCCCACTCGGCGACTGGCTGATGCGGATCGAGGCGGTCACCGTGGCTCGCGAAGTGGCCCTTGCGGTGGGGCTTGTCGCCTGGAGCTGGCCGCTGGTGGCCTTCTCCGTCGCAGGTCTTGGGGCGGTGCATGCGGAACTGCGAGATGCGCTGCGTGTTGATGGGGGCAGTCGCCTCGATGGCCTGCGTCTGAGTCTGGTCGAGGACGGGCGCGGGCTCCTCCTCGGTGCCCTTCTGGTGATGATCTTCACCCTCGGCAACACCGTGGCGTTCGATCTTGCCCAGGTGCGCTCCTTCGGCTTCGAGCTTCGCACGCTCGATGCTCGCGGGGCAGCGCCTCTCGAGGTGGTGCGGGAGTCGTGGCCAGTGGTTGCGCTCACCCTTCTGCTCGGGTCGGTGGTCGCGGCGGTGGGTCGCTCGCGGACAGGAGCGCCCGGGGGAGTCGACTCCACAGCACCGACTCGGATGGGTCGCTGGATCCTTGCCATCCTCGTGGCCGGTTCAGCGCTCGTTCCGCTGGTCCTGTGTGCGTGGCGACTGCCGTGGGGCAGCCGGGCGGGCGAGTTTCTCGTGCTCTATGGCGGCGCGCTGGTGACGACGCTCGCGGCCGCGCTGGCAACCGGAGTGGCCGCCGCGGTGGTTGCGGTCGGGACGATGGCCATGCACCTTCATCCGCGACGATCCATTCGCAGACTCGGCGACCTCCAGTTGGCCGGCTGGTTCGTCGCCGCGGCGGTGCCCTCGATGGTCGTCGCCTCGAGCTTCGTCGCTGCGTACAACCGCGGGCCGCTGGCTGCGGCGATCTACGACCGCGCCTGGATCGTCGCCCTCGGACATCTGGCCTGTTTCGGACTTGCCGGAGCGCTCCTCGGGCGACTCGCGGCGCGTGGCCTGGGCCGCGACGTCCGTGACCTGATCGCACTCGACTGCGCGGCGGGACGATCGAGCTGCGTGAGCGCGGTTCGTCCGGTGGCCTTTCTCGTGGCCGCCGCCGCCTGCTTCAGCGGTCTCGCCCTGGCCCTTGGCGAAGTGGTGGTCGGTGGTCGGCTCGCTCCGCCCGGCACGGCGCTTCTGGCATCGAGCGTCCTCAACGCCATTCACTATCAGGATCCCGAGACGGTGATGTTCTCGATCGTGATCATGATCGGTTGCGCGCTCGTCGCCGCAGTGGTCTGCGCGGTGGCGCTGCGACCGTTGACACCACGTGATCCGAACGGACCTCGCCAACCGCCCGCACCGTTCAGGGGCGCGCGGAGCGGTGGCGCTCGTGTGCTGGGCCTGATCCTCGCCGGGGCGCTCAGCGCAGGCGCACTCGTCCTGCCGTTTGGATGCGGAGGCGATTCGGATGGAGGTCAGTCCCGGCTCGAAGGCCCGGACGCGACCGGTCTGATGCCACTCCCCCGGGCCCGGACCTTCGGCTCCGGCGGGATTGGTCTGGGCCAGTTCGACGCGCCGCGAGCGATGGCCCTCGATCGCCGCCGCGGAGAGTTGTTCATCATCGACAAGACCGCCCGCGTGCAGCGATTCTCGGCCGACGGCAGTGCGGAGTTCGAGTGGTCGATGCCGGAGTCGAAGGTGGGCAAGCCGACTGGAGTCAGCGTCGACGAAGCCGGTCGAGTGTGGGTCGCGGACACCCACTACCACCGGGTCATCGCCTTCGATCGCGAGGGACGTGAGCTGCTTCGCATCGGCCGATACGGGCAGGGCCCCGGCGAGTTCGTCTATCCCACCGACGTCGCCTTCGGTCCCGAGGGACGGATCTACGTGAGCGAGTACGGCGGGAACGACCGGGTGCAGGCCTTCGCCGCCGACGGGACCTATCTCTTCGGCTTCGGGCGCAGCGGGACCGGCGAGCGCGAGTTCAGCCGTCCCCAGTCGATGGAGTTCTCGGCCGACCGCAGCGAGCTCTTCATCGCCGACTCCTGCAATCACCGCATCGTGGTCGTGGATCCAGAGGGGCAGCTCCTGCGTTCCTTCGGTGTCGCGGGCACCGCCGCGGGCCAGTTCATGTATCCGTACGGGCTCGCCGTCGCCCCCGACGGCTCGCTGCTGGTGGTCGAGTTCGGAGGCTCGCGACTGCAACGGCTGTCGGCCGATGGCGAGCCGCGCGGAGCGTGGGGCGGGATCGGTTCCGAGCCGGGCCGATTGCGGACGCCGTGGGGCGTCGTGGTCGATTCGGATACGATCCGCGTGCTCGACTCCGGGAACAATCGCGTTCACTCCGCGAGGTTGGAGCACGTCGGCGGGACCGCTCGTTAGGGGCTTCGCCGCACGCTCTGGTTGGCGAAACAGGACTTCCCCACGCTCAATTGCAACGAGCGCCACCGAGTGCGCACTTCTCCTTCCGAGTCCCGGCACCGTTCCGCCGCACCCTCTGCATGCTCGCGGCCCTCCCCATCACCCTCGAGCGACCGATCTGGCTGCTCGTCCTTCTGCTGGCGATCCCCATCGTGTGGATGGCGCGACGGAGCGCAGGCAGCGTCTCGCGCGGCAAGCGGGCCGCGGCCGTTGCGTTTCGAATCGCCGTGCTGCTGCTTCTGGCGACCGCCCTGGCCCAGCCCGCGTGGGTGCGCCAAGGTCGCGGGCTGACCCTGGCGATCGTCGTCGATCTGAGCCGCTCGATTCCCGCGAGCATCAAGGCGAAGCTCGAGCCGTACCTCGCCAGCGTGGGCGCCAGCAAGGTCGATCCCAACGACCGCATCGCGGTGGTGGCGGTGGCGGGGGATACCTCGATTGCGGCGATGCCCGATGCCAACACCCGCGTCCGCATCGGCGTGCAGGGGCTGGATCTCAACGCGACCAATCTGGCCCTCGGGCTTCGGACGGCGAAGTCGATCCTGCCGCGCGACACCGCGAGTCGAATCCTGCTGGTGAGCGATGGCAACGAGACCGTCGAGAACGTGCTCGAAGAGGCTGAGATCGCCAGAGCCAACGGCATTCCAATCGACGTCCTGCCCCTCGAATACGACCACCGTCAGGAGGTGATCATCGAGGGCTTCCGGGCGCCGGCGCGGGCCCGGATCGGTCAGGCCTCCGACCTGCGGATCTTCATCCGTTCGCAGTCGCGAATTCCGGGAGTCGTGCAGCTCACCCGCAACGGTGAGACCCTCGATCTCGATTCCGAGTCGCCCGGCACCGGAATCCGGGTCACGCTGGAGCCCGGACCCAACACCATCACCGTTCCGGTCGAGTTCGAGAGCGGGGGAGTGCAGCAGTTCCGGGCCACCTTCGAACCCGACGATCCGGCGACCGACACCATTCCCGAGAACAACGTCGGGGCGGCGGTCACCTTTGTCGGTGGCGAGGGTCGGGTGCTGCTGATCGACTCGAGCAGCACCGAGTCGGCGCCCTTGGCCGAGGCGCTTCGATCTCGCGGACTGACCGTGGACACCATCCGCGCCGACGGATTCACCGGCGGACTTCCCTACCTGAACGGCTTCGACGCAGTCGGATTGGTGAACGTGCCGCGGTGGGCCCTCAATCTGGAAGCAGACGGCGCCTTGCATGCGTTCGTGCACGATCTGGGCGGCGGGCTCCTGATGGTCGGCGGGCCGGAGAGCTTCGGCGCCGGTGGATGGATCGACACCGATGTGGCCAAGGCGCTGCCGGTCGATCTCGATCCGCCGCAGACCAGGCAGATGCCGCGCGGGGCCCTGGCCCTGATCATGCATTCCTGCGAGATGCCCCAGGCAAACTTCTGGGGGCAGCAGGTGGCCATCGCCGCCATCGAGGCCCTCAGCCGGCTCGATTACGTCGGGATCATCTCCTTCCAGGCCGGCGCCGCCTGGGCGTTCAGGATGCAGCTTGCCGGCGACAAGAGCGCCCCCATCGCCGCGGCGCGGCAGATGTTCGTCGGCGACATGCCCGACTTCGATGCCCCGATGCGGCTGGCTCTGGAGGGGCTGGCCAAGGTCAGCGCCGGCCAGCGGCACGCGATCATCATCAGTGACGGCGATCCGCAGTTCACCTCGCGGCCGCTGCTCGAGGAGTACATCGCCAACAAGATCACCATCACCACCGTGATGGTCGCAGGGCACGGCACTCAGGAAGACCTCGACAAGATGAACTTCATCGCCCAGTTGACGGGCGGTCGGTTCTACAACATCACCAACCCCAAGAATCTGCCGCAGATCTTCACCAAGGAGGCCCAGTTCGTCTCCCGGTCGCTGCTGGTCGAGGGCAGCTTCACACCCACTCGCACGACCACTCTTCCAGGACCCGGGACGCGCTTCGGGGCTCTGCCGAACCTCGGCGGATATGTGCTCACGGCGCCGCGGAAGGGTCTGGTGCAGACGCCGCTGATCAATCGCACCTCGGAGGCCGATGATCCGCTGCTGGCCTACGGCAACTACGGACTCGGCAAGAGCGTGGCGTGGACTTCGGACGCCACCGGTCGCTGGGCGTCGGCGATGGTCGGTTGGAATCAGTACGCCGACTTCTGGGAGGAGACGGTGCGCTGGATGATGCGGCCTCCGACGCCGCGAAACGTGGCCATGCGGACCCGCACCGAAGGCGAGAAGGCCATCGTCGAGCTCGAGGCGCTCGACGAGGGCGGCGGGTTCATGAACTTCCTGCGCACCGAAGCCCGAGTCGTCCGTCCCGACAACAGCACCGTGCCGCTCTTCCTGCAGCAGGTCGGCCCCGGTCTCTATCGCGGGGAGTTCTCCGCGGCCGAGGAAGGGGCCTATCTGATCAACGCGGCGTTCGCCGGATCGCTGACGGGTGCGGGGGAGTCTCGCTCGATCTCGGGCAACATTCAGGCGGCGGTTGCGGTGCCGTACTCCCGCGAGCACCGCGCCGTGCGCGACAACCTGGCGCTCCTGAAGTCGATTGCTGATCTCACCGGAGGCCGGGTGCTCTCGATGATGGATCCGAACGTCATCGACTTCTTTGATCGCGAAGGGCTCGAAGTGCCCGAGAGCGCCCGACGCATCTGGGATCTCCTGGCCATTCTTGCGGCCGCGATCTTCATCTTCGACGTGGCTCTGCGGCGCATCGCCATCGAGCCCGAAGCCATCGCCGCCATCGTGCGCCGTCTGAGCCGCCCCTCCGAGGAGCGGAGCGAGTCGACGGTTGCGGCATGGAAGAAGGCACGAGCCCAGGCGACCACGAGTTCCAGAGTGGGCCAAGCCCCGGGACCGCCGCAACCCAACGATCCGAAGGTCGCGGCCCGACGATTCGACGCTGATGATTCAACTGATGGGAAGGGGCCGGGGTTCGACGTCGCCGAGGATCTCTCCGGCACCGCTCGACGCGGGCCATCGACGGGAGCCGCTCCGACACCGCCGACCGCTCCCCCACAGGACGATGCGGAGCCGGGTGATCACACCTCGCGACTCCTGCGGGCCAAGCGTCGCGCCAATACGGGTGACGGCGCCGCCGACCCGCCGGCGGACCAGCCTGACGATGGGCGCAATCCGAAGCGCGGCCCGGATCGCAACTCGGACAGGGGTGGGGAGCGCCGCGATGGCTGAAGTCGCCACTGCGCTGAGCGGAACTCTGGACGCCGGCTTCGACGACATCGCCGGAGTGCAGCGGCAGTGCGCCGCATTCCGCGACCAGTACGTGGCCCTGCGAACCCAGATCGGGCGGGCGATGGTGGGTCAGGACGGCGTCGTCGAAGAGACCCTGATTGCCCTGTTCGCCAATGGGCATGTCCTCCTTGAAGGCGTGCCCGGGCTTGGGAAGACCCTCCTCGTCAGGACCCTGGGCGAGGCGTTGAGCTTGAGCTTCTCGCGCATTCAGTTCACACCCGACCTCATGCCCGCCGACATCACCGGGACCACGGTGGTGATGGACGATTCGAGGACCGGACGACGGGGCTTCATCTTTCGCCCGGGTCCGATCTTCCACCAGATCGTGCTCGCCGACGAAATCAACCGAGCCACGCCGAAGAGCCAGGCCGCCCTGCTGGAGGCGATGCAGGAGCGCAGCGTCACCGTCGGAGGCGAGACCCGCGCACTCGACGTGCCCTTCCTGGTGCTGGCCACGCAGAATCCGATCGAGCAGGAGGGCACCTTTGCACTTCCCGAGGCCCAGCTCGATCGGTTCCTTCTGAAGATCTCGGTGCCCTACGCCTCGCAGCCCGAGCTGAACGAGATCGTCAAGCGCACCACGACTCACGTGCAGGCGAAGATCACGCCGGTTCTCGACAGCGCTCGCATCCTCCAGGCCCAGAAGCTGGCGCGGCGATTGATCGTGCCGCCCTTCGTGCAGGACTTCGTGGTGCGGCTCGTTCTCGCCACGCACCCGGGGCCAGTTGGGAGCGGGAGCGGGGGCGGGGGGACCATGCCGAAGTCGATTGCCCCGTACATCGCCGTGGGGGCGAGTCCGCGCGGAGCCCAGGCCATCATCACCGCAGCCAAGGTGCGAGCGCTCCTTCAAGGTCGGTACGCGATCTCCTTCGCCGATGTCGAACGAGTGGCCCTGCCGGCGCTGCGGCATCGCCTGATCCGCAGCTTCGAAGCGGAAGCGGACGGAGTCACCACCGACGAGATCGTGCGACGTCTGCTCGCCGAGATCCACCGCAGCGAAGAGCCCGCCTCCGACTCCGAGACACTCTGGCAGCGCCTGCGTCGGATCGTGCCGTTTCGGAACTCCCCTCGCCGTCCAACGACCGCATGACCACCGCCCGACCAAATCGCCCGACGCGCCCGACCCGTGTAGACGAGCTGATCGACGGTCGCCTCATGGCCAAGCTCGATCAGGTCGACGTCATCAGCCGCAAGATCTTCGCCGGCAAGCTCCAGGGCGAGCGCCGCTCGAAGCGCCGGGGCATGAGCGTGGAGTTCGCCGACTATCGCCATTACGTCGCCGGTGACGACCTGCGGTTCGTCGACTGGAACATCTACGCCCGACTCGACAAGCTCTTCCTCAAGATGTTCCTCGAGGAGGAGGACCTGTCGCTCCTGATCGTGCTGGATGCCAGCGCCTCGATGGAATACGGCGATCCCGACAAGTTCACCTTCTGCAAGCGACTGGCGATGGCCCTCGGGTACATCGGGCTCTCGAATCAGAATCGCGTCACGCTGTGGTCCTACGGCGGACCCGAGGGCGAGGTGCAGCGCCTCTCGAATCTGCGCGGTCGTCGCCGCACCCAGGAGATGGGGGCGTGGCTCTTGAATCGGGATGCCGGCGGCACGGCTCGATTCGAGGACGCCATGAAGACGATCGCGCTGGGTCGCCAGGGCAAGGGAGTGCTGATCATCCTTTCCGACTTCCTGCTCAAGGAGGGGTACGAGAAGGGGCTTCGGTATCTGGCCTCGGGGGGGGCCTCGGGCGGTTCCTCGGGCGGCGGCTACGACACCTTCGCGATGCAGGTCCTGAGTCCGCAGGAGATCGATCCGGCCCGCGGAGGACTCACCGGCGATCTCAAGCTCACCGATGTCGAGGATGGCGACGTCGCCGAAGTCACCATCACTCCGGCCCTGCTGCGCAAGTACAAGGCGACGCTCGATGCCTACTGCGGCAATCTCCGTGAGTTCTGCGTTCGCCGCGACATCACCCACGTGACCATCGACACCTCGATGGACATGGACACGCTGCTGCTCGAGTACCTGCGGAAGCGGGGGCTCCTGGCGTGACCTGGCTCACTCCGCTGACGGGGCTTCTGCTGGCGGCGGCGGTGGTGCCGCCGCTGCTCCTGCTCTACTTCCTGAAGCTCCGGCGGCGGCCCGCGCCGGTCTCCTGCACGCTGCTCTGGAAGAAGTCGCTCGAGGATCTGCGGGCCAACGCCCCCTTCCAGCGGCTGCGCTACAGCGTGCTGCTCCTCCTTCAGCTCATCGCCCTCCTGCTGGTGGCGCTGGCCCTCATGCAGCCGCAGATCGATGTGGGGCAGCGACGCGGGGGGCGGTTCGTCCTGCTGATCGACAACTCCGCGTCGATGAACACCCTCGACGGCGATCCGGAAGGGCGCGGGCGGTCGCGACTGGAACAGGCCAAGGCCCTGGCCAAGGCTCGAGTCGAACGGCTCTTCGGGACCGGCCTCTTCTCGGGGCCGCCGGGTCAGATCATGGTGATTGCATTCGCCGATCGACCGGAGGTGCGCACTCCCTTCACCGACTCGCGGCAGCAGATCATCGAGGCCATCGAGACCATCGAGCAGAGCGACGGCGGCACGGCCGTGGCCGAGGCGTTCTCGCTGGCGCGGGCCTTCACGACGACTCCGGATCCCGACGATGCCACGGCCGCTCCGGAAGCCCCGGCGTCGCTCGAGCTCTTCAGCGACGGTCGGATCTCCGACCTCGACACCGAGGTTCTCAAGCCTGGCGAATCGCTGGTCTACAACGTGGTCGGTCGAGCCGGCGACGACAACGTCGGACTGGTCAGTCTGGCTGCGCAGCGTCCCTACGAGAGTCAGGGGCAGATCCAGGTGTTCGCGGCCCTGGCCAATTTCGGCGCCGCCGAGATCTCGACCGATGTGCAGCTCTCGGTCAACGGCACGGTGCAGGCGATCACGCCGAAGCCGATCCGCGTTCCCGGGGCCACCGTCGATCCGACCAGCGGGGCCTTCGTCGCGGGGCGCGAGCAGATCGCCTTTCTGCCATTCGAGCAGCCCCGCAGCGCGGTCGTCGAAGTCGCGCTCCTTCGCGAAGACGCACTCGAAGTCGACAACGTGGCCAACATCGTCATCCCGCCGTCGCGCCGCCTGCGGGTGGCCCTTGTCGACGAAGAGGAGTTCTTCCTTCCCGGTCTGCTCGACGATCTCAAGCTCACCATGATCTCGGACGTGCAGTCGATGACTGGAGCCCAGTTCGACGCCCTGGCGGAAGCGGGCGAGCTGGAGTCCTTCGACGTGATCGTGATCGACGACTACGCGGCGAAGCGACTGCCGGCGGGTCGATACCTCTCCTTCGGTGCGGCCCCGCCGCTCGAGGGGTTCAACGAGTTCGGCGTGAAGGGGCAGCTCTTCGTGCGCTCCTCGAAGACCGAGCATCCGATCATGCAGTCGGTCGATCTCAGCGACCTCTACATCCATTCCATGCGGGCGATCACGGCCGCATCGGACATCGAGGTGCTCGCCGAGGCACCCGAGGGGCCGATCATCCTGCATGCGTCGCGCGGGCCGGTGCAGGTGCTCCATGTCAGCTTCAACCCGCTCGACAGCAATGGACCGCTGGGCCACAACTTCGTGACTCTCGTCTGTCAGGCGATCGAGTGGCTGGGCACCAGTCGCGACGCGCTCACCCGCGAGGGATTGCGCCCCGGCCAGCCGATCACCGCCCGGCTTCCGCCGTCGGCGCGGGACGTGCGGATGCGACAGCCCGATGGCCGCGAAACTTCCGTGGCCACGCCCGATCCGGAACTCTTCGCGTGGGGACCGGTGAAGCGAGTGGGGTTGTACGACCTGACCTGGGAGATGCCCGGTGGCGAGGGGCGGGAGAGTCGGGCCTTCGCGGTCAATCTCTTCAGCGAGAGCGAGGGCCGGATCGATCCGCGCGAGACGCTCACGCTGGGGCAGGAGCAGGTGGTCGGTCGACGTCCCGAGCAGTCGCTGCAGACTCCGCTCTGGCCGTGGGCCCTGGCGACCTGCATCGCGGTCCTGATGCTGGAGTGGTGGGTCTACGTGCGGCGCACGGGGGTGTGAACGACGCGCTGCCGCCGCTTCGGCGAGGAGCCGTCCGACTTTCGATCGAGGATCGCCGTACCCTGCTCGCACCGCCATGCCCATCACTCTCTCCTGCGACAAGTGCGCGAAGCCGTTTGAAGTCGATGATGAACATGCGGGCTCTCGCGCCGCCTGTCCCTTCTGCGGCGACGTGAATCGCGTTCCCTCGACGGATCAGATCGAGAAGGATCGCCGCGAACTCTCCAGGCAGGGTGTCGGCGCCGGGGCGACCGCGAAGGACGAGGAGGTGATCGCCGTGGTCCGCCAGGCGATGTTCCGGGCCCACCCGCTCCTCTACAGCGCACTGGTTCTCTTGATCGTCGGCGGCTGCATCGCCGCCGGACTCGCGGCGGCATCGGTCGTGGCCGTCGCTCTCGTTCCCGTCGGGTTCGGAGTGGCCGCAGTCGGTGCTCTCGCGCTCCTCGGCTGGTGGCTGGCGCCGCACCGCTGGACCAAGCTGGTGATCACCAGCCGTCGCACGATCCGTCAGGAGGGGATCGTGATGCGAAAGACCTCCGAGGTGCTCCATCAGCACGTCACCAACGTGGTGATCGAGCAGTCCCTGCTCCAGCGGCTGCTCGATGTCGGGTACATCGGTCTCGACACCGCAGGGCAGGGCGGGATGTCGGATTCGTCGGGCCGCCGGAACTCGATTGAGATCCAGGTCTCGAACATCCCCAAGCCCTACGAGGTCAAGGCCCTGATCGACCGCTATCGGATCGGCGACGGCAAGCTGTAGCGGGTGGGGCCCAGCCCCCGATTGGCCCCCGATTGGCCCTGACTGGTCCTGACTGGTCCTGACTGGTCCCTCGACTGGCCCCCCGGACCGGGCTGCGGGAGAACGTCTTCCTTGGGGGGTCTGCATCTTTTGGGGTCTGCATCCTGGTGACCTCCGACGTGTTGACTGGCACTCCCGAGACTGCCATCATCCGCCTCGGCCCCGAGCGGCCGGCGGAGCAGTGGTTCGTTCGTCCGCCAGCGCGGGTTCGATTGAAGCATGGACAGGTGGCCGAGCGGCTGAAGGCAACGGTTTGCTAAACCGTCATACGGGGTACACCCTGTATCGCGGGTTCGAATCCCGCCCTGTCCGCTTGCACGACACGACGCCATCCGATTCGGATGGCGTCGTGTCATTTCGGCGACTGCATGTCGGGAGCGAGCGCCGTCGCGGTCGGGCGATCCGAGTGACTCAGGCTGTCGTCAGGGATTCCATGCCGCGAGCATCGCTTCGAGATCCTGGCCGTTGACCGTGCCATCGTTGTTCACGTCGGCCCGTCGATCGCTGGTGAGGCCGAGCGGTCCCCAGACGCTGAGCAGGTGACCGAGGTCTGCTCCATCGACACTTCCGTTCGAGTCGAAGTCGCAGAGTTCCGGGGCGACCACGACGAGGTACTGGTTCGCGCGCACGCCGGTGAGGGTCGTCGTGTACCCGCGAGGCCACTCGATGGTCACTTCGTCCACGAGCGTTGCACGGCCAAGCCCGAAGTGAGCGCCGATCTCTCCGGTGCCCAGGAAGTTCGGTGCGCTGTCGACGAAGCGGATCCAGCTCTGCGAACCGACTCGTGCCGTGACCCTGGTGCCGAATCCCATCGGCGCAATCCGCGGGTTGGACTGGGTGTCGAAGGTGAGGCCGAGCCAGCTCTGGGCGTTCGAGGTGTTCCGGTAGAGCTTGTTGGGAGCGCCGTTGGAGACGGCACCGTTGGTTGCCCCGTTGAAGGTGATGGCCAGATCCACCCGGCCATCCCGGTCGTAGTCGAGCGAAGAGACCGCCTTGCCTTCGGCCGCGAAGGTGAGTCCGGCCTGGGCGGTCACGTTCGAGAAGGTGCCATCGCCGTCGTTGCGATACAGGAACTCGGGGAGGTTCGAGTACGTCGGCGAGCCTGGGCGGCCATTGACCTCGACGATGTCGAGCCATCCATCGTTGTCGAAGTCGACCGCCGAGGCGCCCCAGCCCCATCCGCCGTCGACCACTCCGGCAGCGACGCCGATCTCCGCGTAGAGGTGGTTCCCGAGGTTTCGATAGAGCTTGTTTCCACTTCCGCTGCCAAGTTCCGGGGTGTCCGAGATGATGGACGTGACGTACCAGTCGAACCGGCCGTCGTTGTCGAAGTCGCCGATGCACTGGCCCATGCCGAACTCGTCGAGACCGGTCCCGCTGGCGGCTGTGATGTTGGTGAACGTCCCATTTCCGTTGTTGCGGAAGTAGCAGCTTGTTCCGAAGTCGGCGGCAAGCAGGAGTTCGGGCCATCCGTCGCCATCCATGTCGGCGAAGTTGGGGGTGAAGCCGTGGAGCGAGGCGGGGAAGGTCACAGCGACACCGGTCACGTCGGTGAAGGTGCCGTCGCCGTTGTTGCGGTAGAGGCGGTTCCCGTCGGCGGAATCGACCCACGCTGCGACTGCGAGATCCAGATCACCGTCGAGGTCGTAGTCGCCAAAGACGCAGCCGTATCCATTCGGTGTGAAGACCGTGTTGGCCGCAACTCCGGCAGCGGCAGCGACGTTGGTGAAGGAACCGTTCCCGTTGTTTCGCCACAGCACGTTCTTGCCGAGCTGGCCCTGGTTGTTGGTGCCGTTGCCGAAGCTGGTGAGAAAGAGATCGGGCCAACCGTCGTCGTCGAAGTCGCCGGCGCAGGCGCCCATGACCGCGTGCACCAGCCCCAGGCCCCACTGGGCGGCTCGATTGGTGAACGTTCCGTCGCCGTTGTTGATGAAGAGCCGATCCGGAGTCGGGACCGAGGCCGTCCCGGCGCCGCTGGCCCAGAAGATGTCGGGCCATCCGTCGCGATTGAAGTCGGCGACGGCGATGCCCCCGGCCATCCAATCCTGGAAGCCCGGATACATCTGCACGTTGGGCTTGTGAATGAACGCAGTCGTGCTCGGAACGCTCACCTCCGAGAGAGCGATCTGCGCACTCGCCTTGACGGACAGCGCCAACGCAACGATTCCCGCAATCCTTCCAAGGGTTCCCTGAGACATCCCCTCCGCCCTCCCGCCGCGACGGCGAACGGCCCCACGGCCGTCGGATGACGCGGACCATACGAGAACTATGAACGCCCTCAGGCCGAGAGTCAACGCGATTCCCCGGACCAGATCCAATCCGCTGGCCTCAGCAGAGTCATCACCGGAGACTCGTACGTTCCCCCGGGCAACCCGGCGGAGTGTGGAAGCGAGCTTCGAATCCAGCCTGGACGACCGGCTCGCAGCAGGACGATGAGGCAGACGCGTCCCGCCGCCCGCACGGTGAACTGCTCCCACTCCTCGAGCCGAGCCAGTTCGAACGTGGCTGGAAGCGAGTCGTGAATGACACGCTGCGAAGAGCCCCGCTCGACCCGGGCTTCCAGAACGGCCCTCCCGTCGCCGCCTGCCGCAATCTCGAGGATCAGCACGCCGTCTTCGTGGAGTGCAGGTCGATCGGATGGGTCGGACTGCGGACCCGACTCCGAGGCAAGCCGGCGGCAGGTGAAGTTCCAACACAGCGAGATCCGAAGGGGCTTCGCACTCGGGTCGGCCGCGGCGTGGCGGTCGAGGACGCGCTGTCCGGGGTTGATCGTGGTCATCGGGGCACCTTGGAGAGCATCTTGGCGGCGAACACCAGACCCGGACCCGCACTGGTGAGGAGTTTCTCGCTCAGTCGATCCAGAGTCCGAACCAACTCGAGCATGTCGTCGAGCCGCTCGTGATGGGCCTCGAGGGTCTCGTTCCCGGCAGCGCGGCGAGAACGGCTCGATCCGGGCGTCTCGGTCAGCGATCGGCATCCCTCCAGCGCTTCGAGCAGAGGGTCGAACTCTCGTCGCTTCCGTTCCCGCACGATCGTGACGAACAGCTTCCAGACATCCTGCTCGGCCTTGAAGTACTCGCGTCGGTCGCCGCGGTTGTGGATGCGGCTGATCAGGCCCCACTCGAGCAGGGTCCGCAGCGTCATCGACGCATTGCCTCGACTGATGCTGAGTCGTTCCATCACGTCATCGGCGTTGAGCGGCTCGCCGACGATGTAGAGAAGTGCGTGCGTCTCCGCCATGGTCCGTGGGATGCCCCACGCCGATCCCATCTCGCCCCAAAGCGAGATGAATCGATCACGGGCCATCGCCAGACGGTCGTCGGAGCTGCTGGGTTGCGCCTTGGAAACGGCCATGTCGAGAGACAGCGTAGAGCGAGAAGACCCACCAGACGATAAGTTTCAGAACTTTTTGAAAGTTTGAGAGACTGGCGTGGAGCGCCGCGAAACGCCGAACGCCCCAGCGAGGTGCCGGGGCGTTCGGAAGTTGGGCGAGTCTCACGTTCGGGCCGCAGAGTCGATTGGCGGGACGGATCCGATCAGAGCGGCGGATCGCCGAACGGATCGAAGCCGGGGATGTCGGAGACCTGGATGTCGATCAGGTCGTGGAAGACCTGGTGCTTGGGCACCGCACCGAGTCCACAGGTCCAGACGCGGACCATCACGATGCCAGTGCTGCTGATGTGGTTCTCGGGCTTCTGATTGACCAGAGCCTGGTAGCCGATGTTGCCACCGGGCTGGATGTCGAAGATCGGGATCAGCGTCCAGCGGCTGTCCACCCAGTTGTACACGTAGACGGCGGTGACGATGTAGGACGCGGTGGTGGTGCCGATCACCGAGACACCGATTCCGGTCACATCGTCGGGCAGGACGGCGGTGTACGAGCGGACTTCGACGTCGGTCGTCTGCCCGCCGAGGAGGTAGGTGATCGCCGGCGGCGTTCCGTTGCCCTGCTGGCCGGCCGAGATCTTCTTCGTGCTCATGTTGAAGAAGTTGCCGTCGAGGGCCTTCACCGAGTTGGTGTTGCCGAAGATCAGATCACCGGTGATGACCTTGATGTCGGTCAGCGGGGAAGTCGCGAAGAAGTTGCCGGCGATCACGCCGATTCCGGCCTCGTAGGCCCGGGGGAATCCGCCGATCAGTCGAGGCTCCTCGTCGGGATTGAAGTCGCCACCGCAGACCGCCTGATCCGCCGAGCCCGGGATGTTTGCGGAGACCTGGATGTCACACTGCGGAAAGGTGTTTCCGCTGAGGACGTCGCGGAGCGCCTCGGGAGGCAGCGGAATCCCGTAGAACTGCTTGGCGAGACCCTGGAGGCAGGCCGCGAGGCCGGCCACGATCGGCGCCGCCGAACTGGTTCCGTTGAACGTCGAGGTGTAGGCGCGGGCCTTGTTGACCCCGTTCCCGGCTGCATTGGGAACCGAGAAGAGATCGCCGCCGCTGGTCGTGGTGACCTGGATGCCCCACCCCGAACAGTGGACCAGCGACGCGTCATCGCAGTTTCGGCAGTGATTGCTGAAGCCCAGTCGGCAGAATCGGCCGAGGCCGGGCGGCGGGGGATCCAGCGTGCCCGGCCAGCAGGCGCCGACGATGACCGCGCCGCTGTCCTCATCATCGAACTGCGGATTGTCGTCGAGATTGAAGCAGTCGTTTCCGGCCGAGATGAGGGAGGTGATTCCCGCATCGGTGCCAAGTCGGACGAGAGTCCATGTACCCTGAGCGCTGACCAGCGTTCCGCCGCCGCCAGGGCCGATTGAGTAGTTGAGAATGTCGCCCGGGCCGAAGGTGGTGATCGCGGAGAAGATTGCGCTCAGCGTTCGGCCGCCCTCTTCGGCGCTGACGATGGGGAAGAAGTAGCCCTGAGCATCCTTGGCGATGCCGGTCACGCCGAAGCCGTTGTCCGCAGCCACGGTCTGACCGAGGGTCGCGGTTCCGTGATCCGGATTCAGGACGCCACCGGCGATGGTGATGATCGTCTGGCCGGGCTCGGGGATGACCGAATCGAGGTCTTCGTGCCACTCTTCGCCGCCCTCGGCGACCTTCGGGCCCGTCACGAAGGCGGTGTGCTCGATGATGCCGACCTTGATCGACTTGCCGCGGGCCATCATCTCGGTGCCGATGTTGTAGTTGTCAATCAGCTTCTGCGAGAGCTCTTCGAGGGCGGCCAGATCGAATCCGTCGCCGGTGAATCCGGTGGCGTCGAAGAAGGCGTCGCCGGCCCCGACCGGTTCGAAGGTGGTGTACTTCTGGAGCCGCGTCGCCGGGTCCGCCGAGTCCATGGTGAAATCGGGAGTCGGAGCATCCGGTCCACCGGAGCCGCAGTTCTCGCTGGCGAGCACTGCACAGGTCTCGTCCCACTCGACATCGCAGCAGAAGGCCTGAATGTCGCAGACGGTGTTGCAGCATGCTTCGTTGTTGCAGCCGGCGCTCGGGTGGGCTTCGAGGCAGCCGCCGTTGGTGAGCGGCGTCTTGCACTTGTCGCCCATCTCGCAGAACAGATTCGCGAGGTCGGCGCAGATGACGTCCCAGGCGCCGAAGTCCGGATCGACGCAGTTGGGGTAGAAGCCACCCACCAGCGTGCAGCAGTCCTCGTCGGTGCAGAAGGGGACTTCGGTCGGCGAGAAGCAGTCGCCGGCGCCGGCCGGCGGTTCAGTGCACGTCGGATCCTCGTCGCCTCCTCGCCACGGGTTCGGCCCGTGGGTGATCATCTCCTGCTCGAACTCGACGAACTCCACGATGGGGAGCACGTTGAGCTCCTTGGAAGCCATCAGCAGCTTCTCCAGCGGACCCTCGACGTAGATCATGCCAGCGAGGTCGGGCTGACCGCGGCGGCTGTGGGCGAGGGCGCGAGTCTCGACCTCGCGCAGCGTGGTCTCCGGGAAATTGATGGCCTGGCGGACGGTGAGTCCGTGCGTGGCCACGATCGAGTCGAAGGTGTCCAGCTTCTCGCGGGACAGCGACGCAACGCGCTTGCCGGGCGAGCGGGAGGTGCGGGCCTTGACGCTGTCATGGAACTTGACGAGCAGTCGGCCGGTGGCGACCACCCTGCCGGTGTGGTCGGTGGGGATCACCAGCCGTTCGGTGGGCGTCTTCCTCAGCGGCTTGCGCGGCGTGATTGGTCCGGCGTCGGCCGCAAATGCGGGGAAGGCAGTCGCCACCATCAGCGAGGTGCACAGAAGCGCACGCATCAACATTGTCGGATACTCCATGCGTCGAAAGCTGTCGTGGACCTCACGGCCAGCCCAATGACAGAGGGACAGTGACAGAAGGATCATTCGGTCGGACGAACGTTCGTCTGGGGGCGTAACTCGAACCTTGGACCCCCGAAGTGCCATCGGGTTCCAAGGGGGAAACCGAGCGGACCTGGAGAATCCCACCGGCGCGCAGGCTCTTCTCAAGCCAGCACTTCGAATGCTAACAGGTGTACCGGGGCCCACAAGGTCGGGTGGCGGGCCGAGTCAACCGATCTTTCGTGTGCGCGGCTCAGGACACCCCGGCGGCGTCGAAGGGTCGCGGAGCGCTTCGCCCGATATCGCGCCGCCACTGCGAACCGTGAAAGGCGATCCGCTCGCAGGCGGCGTTGGCGAGTGCTCGGGCTGCCTCGAGGTCGCGGGCCAGGGCGGTCACCGACAGGACCCGTCCACCCGCGGTCACGATCTCGTCCTTGGCGTTCAGCGCCGTTCCCGAATGGAAGACGACGAGCTCCTCGTCGGGTCCAGCCAACGCGGCGAGCTGGTCGAGGCCGGTGATGACTCGTCCGCGTGCGCCAGCCGTCTCCCCGGCTCGGCCAGCCGGCGGCGCGGTGTCGGGGTAGCCCTCGCTGGCCATGACCACGCAGCAACTGGTGCGGGTATCGAACTCGATTGCGGCGTCGGCGAGCGAGCCGGCCGCGGTTGCCCAAAGTACCTCGACGAGGTCGCACTTCATCCGAGGCAGGAGGACCTGACACTCCGGATCCCCGAAACGACAGTTGAATTCGAGGACCTTTGGCCCCGCCGGGGTGAGCATCAGACCGGCGTAGAGCACTCCCCGGTAGGCGATGCCGTCGCGAGCCAGGGCGTTGACCACAGGGACCAGCACCTCGCGCTGCACTCGCTCGAGCTGGGCTGGACCGAGAATCGGCGCCGGGCAGTAGGCCCCCATGCCCCCGGTGTTGGGTCCGGTATCACCTTCGCCGATCCGCTTGTGATCCTGACAGGGGTCGAGCACCCAGAAGGTCTGTCCGTCGACAAGAGCGAGCACGCTGACTTCAGGCCCCGAAAGCCGCTCCTCGATCAGGATCGTCGATCCGGAGTCGCCGAACTCGCGCCGGACCATGATGCGTTCGATGGCGGCGATGGCCTCGCCGGCGTCATCGCAGACCACCACGCCCTTCCCGGCGGCAAGGCCGCTGGCCTTCACCACGCACGGGGCATCGTGGGCCTGGACGTAGCGGGTGGCGCTGGCGGGATCGTCGAAGACCCGGGCCTCGGCGGTCGGGATGGCCGCACTGCGCATGACCTGTTTGGCAAACGCCTTGTCGGCTTCGAGCCGAGCCGCGGCCTTCACCGGCCCGAAGACCAACCTTCCCGGCGCGGCCAGCCCATCGGCGGCGCCCGCGGCGAGCGGCCCCTCGGGTCCGATCACCACCAGTTGGATCTCGTTTCGTTCGCAAAAGCGCTGGGTGCGGAAGAGGTTCTTGAGGTCGACCTCACCCCGGGGGGTGGGTGTACCCAACCCGCGGAGTCCGACGTTGGTTGCTCCCTCAGCCAGCCAGAGCGTGCCGAGGCGAGGCGATTGGCGCAGCTTCCACGCCAGGGCGTGCTCGCGACCGCCGGAACCGATCAGCAGCACATTGACGCGATTGGGAAGATCCACTGGGTCGGGATGATACCGGCCGCCTGATGGCGCCGAGTCGCCGCAGAACTCCCATTGCGTCGCTGTCAGCGGATTCCGGAGCGTCGATCGAGACTCGGATGCTCTCCCCGGGCGGTGCCGCACGAGCGCCGCGCGTGCACCGCGGCGCTCGACTTCAGAGGCTCTCGCGCGGCAGAGGACGGCGAAGTCCGGCTGTCGGTCGATCTGCTAAAGTCCGACCTTCCCTCTCTCCCACTCAGGAGCCGCCTGATGACGGTTCGTTCGATCGGTCGATGGTGCGTGGTCGCGCTCGCGGCGACACTGCTTTCTTCGCTGCTGCACCCGGGCGCGCTTGCGCAATCGGGGGCGCAATCCGGAGCGCAATCCGGAGCGCCGGCGAGTTTCGCCGCCGTGGTCGATGCCCTCAACGACCAGCCCTCGCAGCGGGTGACGGAGGTGAAGCGAAGCTGGAAGCCAGTCTTCGACGCCTATCTCGACATGACGGCACCTCCGTTTCGGATCGGGGCTCCGCCTTCGGGCGGGGCCGTCGATGCCCACTTCGAGATCGACACCGTCCATCCCAAGATGAAGCAGTGGGCGACGATTTCGGAGTGGGCCAAGGCCAATGGCGCCATTGCCGAGATGCTCCACAAGGTGCGGGACTCGGTCGGTTTCGCCATGCCCTACGGCAAGAGCAACGTCGATGAGAAGTACCACGCCAAGCGGCTCTTCGTGGACGTCGGTGTCGGCGGGAACCTGCGCCGCGTCGAGTACCCCTACCTGGCCGCCATCGACAGCATCGCCACCTTCGCCATCGTCGAGATGTACCGGCGGCTCGAGGCCGGCGAACCGAAGCAGGCCTTCACCGTCGCCATCGATGCCGCCCGGCTCCTCCGCCAACTCTGCGATCGGGTGATGCTGGCCGAGAAGTCGCACTTCTTCGAGCTGCTCTCCGACTCGCTCGCCGCCCAGCGCGACGCGATGTGGGTCTATCGCGATCGCATTCCCAACGACGTCTTCCGCGACATCGCCATCAAGGAGTACCCGTTCCTGGCGCCCGGCCGGGCTCGACTGGAGATGCCCGAGGGCGAGCGCATCGTCGCCGAGGCGCTGCTGCGGGAAGTCTTCGACAGCCGCGGTCAGGCCGAACCCGACGCGTTCGCTCTGGTCTTCGGCGAGCTCCAGTCCAAGGACAAGCCGCTCACCCAGTTCGGCGCCGCGAGGCGCTGGAATCGGATTGCCGCAGTCCACGGCTCGCTCGACGCATCGCTGCAGCGGCTGGTGAACATCTATGACGACTGGTGGCGACGCTGGCGAATGCGGGCGTACGACCAGATGTTCGACCTGCCCACCGAGCTCTCGCGCACCAATCCGATCCGCTACGGGGCCGTGATCTACTCGATCGCCGACATCCAGGCCCTCTTCGATGCGAGGAAGCGGCTGGTGGCCGAGGTCGGTGGCGTGGCCATGGCCGCCGGTCTGTGCGGCTACCGCAACGACTTCAAGAGCGATCCGGACGACCACGAGAAGACCTACGCGACCTACGTGCGGAAGTCCTCCGATTTCGATCCGTGGGACAAGGGCTACGGCCGTCTCCTGTACCGCTTCCTTGGAACGCAGCGCAAGGCGGTCGACACGCCGGCGGGGCGAGTCTGGGTCGAAGGTGGAGTGCTCTACGCCCGCGGCAAGGATCACGAGGACGGCGACTTCGGCGATCACACCGCCGACGGCTCCTTCGGCGACATGATTCTCTGGCCTCCGATGCGAGCGCTCGAGCGCGAGCAGGGACTGCGGGAGTAACCGATGTCGAATACTCCTCATGACGCTGCCTCGGCCAATCGGGGCGGGGTCGAAAATCTGGTGATCATCGGCTCGGGCCCGGCGGGATGGACCGCCGCGATCTACGCGGCGCGGGCCAATCTCAACCCGGTCGTCTACACCGGAACTCCGCGGCAGGATCCGGCGCCGGTCCTTCCCGGCGGTCAGCTCATGCTCACCACCGAGGTCGAGAACTACCCCGGCTTTCCGCATGGCGTGACCGGCCCCGAGATGATGGATCTCTTTCGGCAGCAGGCCGAGCGGTTCGGGACCCGGACAATCGAAGAGGACGTGGTGGAGTGCGACTTCTCGTCGCAGCCGCTCGTCCTCACGCTCGGCAATGGCTCGAAGGTGAAGGCCCGGGCGGTGATCGTGGCCACGGGTGCGACGGCCAACTGGCTGGGCGTCCCCAACGAACTGCGACTGGCCCGCTCCGGCGGCGGCGTGAGCGCCTGCGCGGTCTGCGACGGAGCGCTTCCGATCTACCGCAAGCAGGAGCTTGCCGTGGTCGGCGGCGGCGACACCGCCATGGAAGAGGCCAGCTACCTGACCAAGTTCGCCTCGACGGTGCACGTCATCCATCGCCGCGACACGTTCCGCGCCAGCAAGACCATGCAGGACCGACTGCTTGCCGCGCCGAACGTGAAGGTCCACTGGAACAGCGCCGTGGTCGACGTGCTCGGCGAGACGTCGATCAGCGGCGTTCGACTTCGCAATCTCGTGACCAACGAGGAGTCGACTCTCACCGTGCGCGGGCTCTTCGTGGCCATCGGTCACTCGCCGGCCACCGACTTGCTCAAGGGGAGCGGAGTCGAGTTCGATGAGAAGCAGTACGTGCTCCTGCGGACTCGCACCAGCGCCACCAACATCGAGGGCGTGTTCGCCGCCGGCGACATCGCCGACTCGAGCTATCGCCAGGCGGTGACGGCAGCGGGAATGGGTTGCCAGGCTGCCCTCGACGCCGAGCGATGGCTTGCGGGGCAGGGTGTGCATTGAGTTGAGCGCTCCGTAGCGGCCTCCGGCCGCACACTCGCTTTCGCGGGTGCCACGCGTGGGCTGTGATTTGAGCGCTTGGTTGCGGCCTCCGGGCGCACACTCGCTTTCGCGGGTGCCACGCGTGGGCTGTGATTTGAGCGCTCGGTTGCGGCCTCCGGGC
>Ga0163148_10000861_pt1 | contig 41026 bp, 40 predicted proteins | sample OliLakLV19MP7P2_FD_148606 | JGI IMG/M metagenome (GOLD analysis project Ga0163148, IMG submission 148606) | Freshwater microbial mat bacterial communities from Lake Vanda, McMurdo Dry Valleys, Antarctica- Oligotrophic Lake LV.19.MP7.P2 | ecosystem: Environmental > Aquatic > Freshwater > Lake >... | reverse complement strand
AATTACTACTAAAGGATTAGACTTTTTAAACTATATCCAAGAAAATAACTATAACGATAGACTTTTTTAATACCTAAATATGCAGGATAAAAAGACTTTTTTAATAATCGATTCCCATGCACTTATACATAGGGCGTTTCACGCATTCCCTCCGGACTTAAAGAATGCTAAAGGTGAGCCTACAAATACTGTGTATGGTTTTACGGGGCTATTATTAGATGTTTTAACAAAGTTCACTCCTACTAGAGTAGTTGCGGTTTTTGATTCTCATGGACCAACTGTAAGAAGTACGGAATATACCCAATACAAAGCTAATAGGGCAGCAACTGACGATCTACTTGTAGCTCAATTTCCAATGGTTTATGAGTTAATTCAAATGTTTGATATTCCCATGGTTATTCAAGATGGAATTGAGGCTGATGATTTAATTGGAACTTTAGACGAAAACTTTTCGAACGATGTAATGCAAACCATTATTGTTACCGGTGACAGGGATTTACTGCAATTGGTAGACAAAGATACCTTTGTTTACTTGGCAGGTTCTAAATTTTCAGAATCCAAACTCTATAATACTGACGAAATGGTTAAAGAGAGGATGGGTGTAGTAGCTGCAATGGTTCCAGATTTGAAAGGTTTAAGCGGCGATGCATCTGATAATATTCCGGGAGTTGCTGGTATTGGAGCAAAAGGTGCAGCAGACTTAATAAATCAGTTTGGTACAGTGGAGGAAATATATTTAAAGCTTGATCAAGTTCCAAGGCGATATCAACAAAAACTTATAGACGGTCACGAAGATGCAATGCTTTCTAAAAGACTAGCTACAATCTTCAAAGATATCCCAATTAGCTTCAACTTTGATCATACTGACTTCTCAAAAATAAACAAAAGTAAAATCCTAGGTTTTTTCACAGAAATGCAATTTAAATCTTTAGTTCCAAGGTTTGAAAAATTTTCAAAACTATTTGATGTTACTGCCGAAGATAATAATGCATTAGATTTATTTTCAGAACCTCCAGTTCAAAAGGAACTTCAAATGGGCGTAAATATTGAAGAATGGAACGAATCAATTGAACTAAATAGTGATTTATATATTTTGGCAAATGTAAAAGATGCCATTAAAAGCCCCATTAATTGGAATTTTGAAAACTTACTGGTATTAAACCAAGGTAGAATTTTGAAGATAGAACAGTCTGATGTTCCAAAGTTCTTTGATTTAAACAAAAGTAAATCTTTTATTACATTTGATAAAAAGGTTCTATTGCATTGTTTTATAAATTCAGAACAGAAAGGTTATTTAGATTTAAAAATTCGGGATTTAGGAATAATTGCTTTTGCATTAGCTGAGGGCCAATGTAAGTATGAATTAGCTAGTATTTTGAATTGGGCCCAGATTTATAGCGATAATGTTATTGAGTCAAAGCTAATGTCTTTAGAAAAACTAGATGCATTTTTAAAAACAAAATCTGAAGAATTAAAATCTAAAGCAAAATTGATTGAGTTAGAGGATACAGTTCTGTTTCCAACTTCTTTAATGGAACAGAATGGTATAAAGGTAGACCTAGAGGCCTTAAAAAAATTTGAAATAACATTAAATGCCAAAATTGAAGAATTTAAAACAAATATATTCCTAAGTGCAGGCCATGAGTTTAATATCAGCTCACCAAAGCAGGTTTCTGAAGTCTTATTTAAAGAGAAAGCTTTGCCTATTCACAGAAAGACTAAGGGTGGCTCGTTAAGTACAAATGAATCTGCACTAAAAAGTCTATTAGGTGTGGACCCTATTATAGAGAATTTACTAAGTTACAGAGAAGCCGATAAATTATTAAGTACTTATATAAGATCTTTGCCCGAGTATGTAGATGCAGATGGAAAAATTCATTCTCAGTTTGACCAGTTTGGTGCTGTTAGCGGTAGATATTCCTCAAAAAATCCAAATTTACAAAATATTCCATTTACCGAGGTTCATGGAGTAAATATTCGAAATGCATTTATTTCTTCACCAGGTTATAAATTTATCTCTTTCGACTATTCTCAGCAAGAACTTAGAGTGTTAGCAGCACTTTCTAAAGAGGAAGTTATGGTCGATAGTTTTAACAATGGAATTGATATTCATAAAATTACAGCAGCTGAATTATTTGAGGTTCCTGTAGAAAATGTAGATTCACATCAGAGGCAGGTAGGTAAAACCGTTAACTTTTCAGTTATTTATGGAATTTCAGCCTTTGGTTTATCCGAAAGACTAGGTTTAAATAGGGCATTAGCCGATACATTTATTAAGAAATACTTTGAAAAATACTCTAAAGTTAGGAAATTTATGGATAATACTATTAACTCCGCTAAAGAAACGGGTTATAGCGAAACAATTATGGGCAGAAGAAGAATAAACAATATGATTAAATCTAACAACAGGGCTTTAAAAAATGCCGCAGAAAGGGAGTTATTTAATTTCGTAATTCAAGGAAGTGCTGCAGACATTATGAAAAGCTCTATGATTTCTTCTCCAGAAATCCTAGAAAAATATAATGCAAAAATTCTTCTACAAATACATGACGAGTTTTTATTTGAGTTTCCTGAGAATTCAGATAATGAATCAGACTTTGTAATGGAGATTTCAAACGCAATGTCCCATGCTCTTGAATTAGGTGTAGAGTACAAAGTTGAAGTTAATAAAGGTAAGGTTTGGGGTGAAATCTGAGCTTTAGGGTTGTTTTGTATATGCCTACATATTAATATTAGGTAGTTAATTATTGTCCGATACCATGAAAAACTTTCTTAGATCAGTCTTATTGTTAATTTCAGTTTCCTCAATTATAGGGATTGTTTTTGTGGCTATTTACTACGTATATAAAAATTTAGATCTATTTAAGAGTTTAATAAATAGTATTTCGAGTAAAGTAGAGGATTCTAATTTAACCGATAAAGAAATTGATGCAATTGCAAAAAATGTAGTAAAAATAGAGAAAAAAATCGAAAAAGATATAAAAAACGATGTAAAAAGTATAAAAAGAGAGCTTCCAAAGCAAATTTCTCAAGTTACCAAGTCAAAAAGAACAAATGATACTGCACCGAAGGGTGGATTAAACGCAAGACAAAAAGAAGTTTTAAATTACGTTAAATCCAATTCTGATTCAAAAATGTCTTCTGTAAGTAAAGTCTTTAATAAAGTTACTCCAAGGACTCTTAGAAGAGATTTGCAAAAACTAGAACAGATGGGCTTTTTGAGACAGCAGGGTAAGACACGTGATGCAGTCTATAAAATAGTGTAATTTTCCTCAGAAAAACTCTTGCAAATGTAGTTTTGAAAGTGTACAATCTCAATACAAATTTAATTGGTACTAATCTTAATACAAGCGATTAAGAAGGCCAATTACCTCAAAGGTACTCTTTATAAATTTAAAATTCTTTTAGCAAGGATTTATTTCTTTGCTCTCTGCATTTTAGAGGTGCACTTTAAATACTTAAAAGTGATAAGGTTTCTTAAACATTTCTTTGTAGTCAAGATCTAAATAATCATTAATTTGATTTCATCCTAACTTTCGCAAGAAAGAAGGATTTCACAAATCCAATCTTTTGGTAACAAAAGAAAGGTCCTTTCAATCGTCAAAGAAAGGTTTTTATGGAGAGTTTGATCCTGGCTCAGGGTTAACGCTAGCGATGTGCCTAAGGTATGCAAGTCGAACGGTTAAATTTTGGTAGCAATACTAAAATTTGATAGTGGCAAACGGCTGAGTAACGCGTGGGAATTTCCCCCTAAGTCTGACACAGCTCACCGAAAGGTGTGGTAATTTCAGATAGTCTCGAAAGAGTAAAGATTTTTCGCTTAGGGATAAGCCCGCGTCCTATCAGGTTGTTGGTGAGGTAATGGCTCACCAAGCCTATGACGGGTAGCTGATCTGAGAGGATGGTCAGCCAGACTGGGACTGCGATACGGCCCAGACTCCTACGGGAGGCAGCAACTAGGAATTATGCACAATGGCCGAAAGGCTGATGCTGCGACATCGCGTGGAGGATGAAGGTCTTAGGATCGTAAACTCCTTTTATCTACGAACAAGTTCTGAGTGTAGTAGATGAATAAGTGCCTGCCAACCACGTGCCAGAAGCATCGGTAATACGTGGGACACAAGCGTTACCCGGATTCACTGGGCGTAAAGAGATGCGTAGGCGTCTAGAAAAGTTCTGTGTTAAATCTCAAGGCTCACCCTTGAAACTGCATAGAAAACTCTCTGGATTGAGTCATGTAGAGAAGAAGGGAATTCCTGGTGGAGCGGTTAAATGCGTTGATATCAGGAGGAACACCAATGGCGAAAGCACTTCTTTGGACATGTACTGACGCTAAGGCTCGAAAGTGTGGGGAGCAAAACGGATTAGATACCCGTGTAGTCCACACCGTAAACTATCCCTATTAGATGTTCGAATTCTTGCAGAAATTTCTCTTCGGAGAAGGACATGCATTATTTGAGTGTCGCAGCTAACGCGTTAAATAGGGCGCCTGTGAAGTACGACCGCAAGGTTAAAACACAAAGGAATTGACGGGGACCCGCACAAGCAGTGGAGTGCCTGGTTTAATTCGATGATCAGCGAAGAACCTCACCTGGGCTTGAACTGTAGCTGCTAACTCTATGAAAATAGAGCTCTTTCGAAGGTGCTATAGAGGTGATGCATGGCTGTTGTCAGCTCGTGTCGTGAGATGTCGGGTTAAGTCCCACAACGAGCGCAACCCCTTTCAGATGTTACAATTACTTCTGATACTGCCCCGCCCAAACGGGGAGGAAGGAGGGGATGACATCCAGTCATCATGTCCCTTATGTCCAGGGCTACACAGACACTACAATGGCGATATACAATGGGCTGCCAAACCGCGAGGTGGAGCTAATCCCATCAAAGATCGTCTCAGTTCAGATTGCAGGCTGCAACTCGCCTGTATGAAGTTGGAATTGCTAGTAATCGGACATCAGCATGGTCCGGTGAATACGTTCTCGGGTCTTGTACACACCGCCCGTCAGGGCATGGGAGTTGCTCATACTCGAAGTCTACGTTTATCGTGGCCGAAAGTTATGGGTGGCGACTGGGCTTAAGTCGTAACAAGGTAGCCGTAGGGGAATCTGCGGCTGGATTACCTCCTTTTTAAGGAGTTAATCAACCAATTTTAGATTTATCTAAATATTGTTTGATTCTTACCCATGATTTTGAAACGCATAGAAATTTAGAGATCCTTATCACTTTCAAGTATTTAAAGTAAATAACAAATTTACTAATAGCAATATTAGTATTTTAGAACATAGGCCAATAGCTCAGCTGGTTAGAGCGCACCTCTGATAAGGGTGAGGTCCATGGTTCGAGTCCATGTTGGCCTACCATTTATCAGAATACAGGTTATTATCGGGGCCTTAGCATAGTTGGTTTATTGCGCCTCATTTGCAATGAGGAGGTCAAGGGTTCGAATCCCTTAGGCTCCACCATTTGTTTATTAATTTAAGTCTTTTTTAAAGATTTAAATTAGCCAACAATGTGTGGTTAAAACATTGTTCATTAAAAACTGAATAGAAAGATATAACAGATTTTAAGTCGAGAGAAGTTAACAAGGGCGTATGGTGAATGCCTTGGCACAAAAAGCCGATGAAGGACGTAACAAGCTGCGATAAGTATGGATGAGCTGCTAATAAGCGTTATTAATCCATAATTTCCGAATGGGGAAACCCACTGCTTTATGCAGTATATTACAGCGAATACATAGTTGTAATAATGGTAAGTCTGGGAACTGAAACATCTTAGTACCAGGACTAAAAGAGACAAACAATGTAATTCCCCAAGTAGTGGCGAGCGAACAGGGAAGAGCCTAAATCTAGAATTGTTCGAAATACTTCGGATCCCGCTTTGCGGAGGATGTAGTATTTCAGTCGTTTGGCGATATAACAATCTAAGAGGTTGTAGGATGTGAACGTTTTGATTCCAAAAAATCATAAAATAAGTCAAAAAATTTATAATTAGAAGAATTCGGATGGAAAGCCGAGCCGTAGTACGTAATAGCCGTGTATTTGAAGGTTATAAGTCTTATTAGTTTACAATCCTGAGTACTACCACATAGGTGAAATTTGGTAGGAATCATCCTGAACCATCAGGAAAGGCTAAACACTTTTTGTGACCGATAGCGAACAAGTACCGCGAGGGAAAGGTGAAAAGAACCCCTGTTAGGGGAGTGAAATAGAACCTAAAACCGTACGCTTACAAACAGTCAGAGCATCAATTTATTGGTGTGATGGCGTGCCTATTGAAGAATGAGTCTGCGAGTTAATACTTACTGCCAGGCTAAGGAGTTCTGCTCCGGAGCCTAAGCGAAAGCAAGTCTGAAAAGGCGACTAAGTAGTTAGTATTAGACCCGAAGCCAGGTGATCTAACCATGAGCAGGTTGAAGTTTGTAGAAATACAAATGGAGGACCGAACGGTTTAACGTCGAAAAGTTATCCGATGACTTGTGGTTAGCGATGATACGTCAACCGAACCTGGCAATAGCTGGCTCTCCCCGAAATAGTTTTAGGACTAGCCTCGTTGATTGAACCTGTAAGAGGTAGAGCACTGATTAAGTCTTGGGGTTCCTCGGAACTACCAGACTTTCTCAAACTTCGAATGCTTACAGCGGATAAACGGGAGTCAGAGCATGGGAGATAAGTTCCATTGCTCGAGAGGGAAACAGCCCAGAATATCGGATAAGGTCCCTAAATATATGCTAAGTGGTAAAGGAAGTAAAATTTCTATGACAACCAGGAGGTTTGCTTGGAGGCAGCCATCCTTTAAAGAGTGCGTAACAGCTCACTGGTCAAGAAATTTTGCGCCGACAATTATCGGGGCTCAAGCATATTACCGAAGCCATATCAATTAAAATAGATTCGTCTATTTGGGTTGGGTAGGGGAGTGTTCTGCAAACTGTGAAGTAAACTGGTAATGGTTTATGGAGTATGCAGAAGTACGGATGCAGACATGAGTAGCGAAATCTCGATGAAAAATCTGGACACCGAATACATAAGGTTTCCACAGCTACGCTAGTCGTCTGTGGGTTAGTCGGTCCTAAGCTGAGGCAGAAATGCGTAGGCGATGGATAACTGGTTAATATTCCAGTACTTTATATTGTTCGTTATTAACTAAGGAGAGTCGGGTTGGATAGTTGGAGTGTACTTTTGTACATCTAAGCAACAAAGTAGAAAAGAATTGGTAAATCCGTCTTTTCGTGTCTTGGCTTCGGTCAAGACGTAATTGAGTTGTTATGGGTAGAATTAGCTTAAGGGCTAATTCAAGTTCAGTGATTCAGCTCGCGGGAAAAACTTCTATGTGAGAACTTTATAGAACCGTACCGTAAACCGCCACAGGTATGTTGGTAGAGTATACCAAGGTGTACGAGTTAGTCCGTGTCAAGGAATTCGGCAAATTACTCCCGTAACTTCGGGAAAAGGGAGCCCTCCGGAGCGCAAGTTCTGGTGGGGGCACAAAAATGATCTAATCGACTGTTTAACTAAAACACAGGTATGTGCAAACCCGCAAGGGGACGTATACATACTGACGTCTGCCCAATGCCAGAATATTACGGAAAGAGGTGAAGTAAGCTTCGGCTTACCAGCTTCCGACCTAAGTACTGGTGAATGGCGGCTGTAACCCTGACGGTCCTAAGGTAGCGAAATTCCTCGGTGCTTGATAGGCATCCTGCACGAAAGACGTAACGAGTTAGATACTGTCTTGACACGGAGCTCGGCGAAAATGAAATGGCTGTGAAGATGCGGCCTTCCCATATCTGGACAAAAAGACCCCGGCATCTTTACTCTAGCTAGGCATTGAGATAAAGCGATAATTGCAGAGTGTAGGAAGGAGACTTTGAAGCTTCCCTTTTGGGGGGAGTGGAGTCAACAATGTAACACTTCCCTTTTGTTGTTTTATTTCTGATTGGAACCATAATCTGGTCACCAAAACAGTGTTTGGTAGGGAGTTTGACTGGGGCGGTCTCTTACTAAAGAGTAACGTAAGATTTCAAAGGTCACCTCAAGTTGTATGGAAATCAACTGAAGAGTATAAAGGCATAAGGTGGCTTTACTGTGAGACACACAAGTCGAACAGTTACGAAAGTAGGACTTAGTGACCTTTTCGTAGCGCATGGAAGCGCGATTGGTCAAAGGATAAAAGTTACGCCGGGGATAACAGGCTAGTCTTGCCTAAGCGTTCACAGCGACGGCAAGGTTCGGCACCTCGATGTCGGCTCATCACATCCTGGGGGTGTATCAGCTCCCAAGGGTTAGGCTGTTCGCCTATTAAAGTGGTACGCGAGCTGGGTTCAGACCGAAGTAATTCAGGTCGGTCTCTATCCGATATGGGTGTTCAAAATTTGAGGAGATTAACCCTTAGTACGCAAGGACCAGGGCTAGGTAATCTCTGGTGCACCAGTTGTCCGCAAAACGGGCATCGCTGGGTAGCTACATTACTATATGGATAACTACTGAAAGCATCTAAGTAGGAAGCCAACTCCAAAATTAAATTTTGTCACAAAGGTTCCTAGTAGACTACTAGGTTGATAGGTGTTAGGTGCAAGCATAGTAATATGTTCAGCCAAGACATACTAATAAACCAAAAATTTTTCCGACTTAAAATCAATTCAGTTTTCAGTTATCAGTTTAGAGTGATCTTTACTGGTCGCTTGAGGCTGTTGACTGGAAACTCTTATATCTTTTCTATTCAGTTTTTGTTGAACAAAGTTCTTGGGATTCTATGTTAGAATTCCAAGGCATCTTTTACAATTAAAACACAAATGTCGTCACTAGGCTTAAGTGTAGAATTATATCTACTTTTAAGTCCGGTGATGGTATCGCTTTGGACCCACCTGATCCCATCTCGAACTCAGAAGTGAAACGAAGTTGAGCCGAAGGTACTTACGGGATACCCTGTCGGGAGAATAGGTAATTGCCGGTATTAAAAAGAGCTTTATAGAAATATAGAGCTTTTTTTACGTCTAGTCGCATTACATTAAAAATTACTAGCTTCAAGACAGACAATTACCTGTCGTATATGAACAATATTTGAATATCTGATAGAATTACTTATTATTAGTTATTTTAAATAGATGAGTCTCGAAATGCCAGAGGAAGATTATGTTTTACCCTCTAATTTTAAGTTTTCTTTTGAGATTCCAACCATAGCGGGTAGTAACTTTACAATAGTCACAATTAGAGAAGGTGAGACTATTTTTGATACAATATATGCTTTTATTAGACTGGCTGTTGATAATAAAGAAAATATATTTTCTAAAATGGACTTACCTGATCTTGCACATAATATTGTAAGTAATTTTGAATTAACTCCAGATGAACAAAAACAGTATGAGTTTGGAGGAAAGGCTCTCATGCCAATGAATGCCTACAATCGCTTTCTGGCAATGGTTATAAGCAGGTTGAATGCTAGCAGAATCGCATCTCTGATTGACTAATTTAAATTCTGCGTTAATAATATAGGCATTATTATAATTCACTCATGTCAAATACTAATCAACCTCCGATTTTAGATAACTCTCAACCAGATTTTAAGTATATTTTTGGACAAGAAGTTACAAAAGATAATTTTGCTTCTTTTCTAGTAGATAATTTTAGAATATCAACTGGAAAAATTGAGATTCAATACTTGTATATTAAATGGCTTCTGGATAAAGGGCTTTTTGAACTTTCCTTACTAGATGATTTTAGGCAACACTATGGACTTTCACCATCCTACGAAGCATATAGTGAAGACACTTTGATGGGTGGTGAAATTACAGGGGATACTGAAAGACACCAGTTAATGTTAGAAAGGGGGTAACTGATCAAAGGCAGTTAGACTATCTATTTGAAAGCTTCAAAGGAGTAAGAGGCTCAATAACTCATAATCAATTAATCCGAGAATCAACTCAAGAATCAGTTAAATATCTTGTCTTTTTAACAGCAATAAATGATATTTTAAAAATAGTTAGTTGGCTAACTGTAAGTGGAAGTGAGAAAACTAGAGGATTCAAAAAAGATATGGCTAAAACATATGTAAAAGTCTATTCGGTAGATCCAGAAGAGTTTTTACACAACCTAAGACAACTAGGTAAGAATTTTGAATATTGACTAAATCCTTCAAATATTATATTTTTAAGAGAATAATATATTATTCATACCGAACAAGTTTGTTTGGGTGCTGTTTACATTTAGTATACAGTTCTTTAGATGTGAAAACACTAATAAGGAGGTAATCTATGCAAAGCAGTTTTTCTGCGACTATCTCAATTGAAGGCAATAGATTTTCTCTAAATCAGAATTGCTGAAAATTCCCTAATGTAGTCTTCAATTGTAAAGGGAATTTGTAGTCATATATATAGGAGAGATTAAGACCCTGGTATTGCCAGGGTCTTTTTATGTTAGCTAACTTCTATGTTATGCATATAAAGCCTTGCTGTGTTAATATTCATTGTCTAATTACCCACAGGAGTGGTAAATGTCTCAGTATCAGAGAGCAAGAATTGTCAGGGATCTGACAGCAGCGTTAAGCTCACCGCTTTTAACATTTGTACCACTCAAGATTGAAGTCTTTACAGACCCTCAGTCTGTATTGGTTTTAGATGCTAGTGGTGAGAGGTATAGTGGGCAGTTAGGTTTCCCAGCTCCTGTAGATTCTGCGGTAATGTACCGTAAGTTTTTTATTGGAGCAACTGAACCAACAATCAAGCAGCTAGATGACTTACAGATTCGGCATCAGCAACTGATGAAAAAAGCAACAATCATCAGAGTCGAAGGTATAGCTAAAACAATTGCTCTGGCTGTTGATGAGAGTATTGTGGTGCTATACCAGGAAATATAGCAAAATAGGGAGGGTTATATCCTCCCTTAAGATTTACCTTCAACATATAATTAGTAATCCACCAAGTGAAACAGGTAGTACTTAGCTCAGTTTTTTACCTCTATATTATAAGAAGTAATCGAAACAAGTTTTCCATCTGTAAAATCATAAACATCACAAGAGGCAACTGTAGATTTGGTATTATTAGTATCAATGTATTCTGTCAAAGTCTCAATTACAACACTATTTTGTCCAACAGTTGATTTCAAGTTTATTAAATTGGTTTGTACATGGGATAAATATTCTAGGGACTCATCACAACTTGCCATTATTGCCTGCTTTCCAGTTACAAGCTCACCACCAATATTATTCCACAGTATTTCATCAGATAAGTAGCTAAAGGTGTCTGCAAAATTATGAGTTGAAAAGGATTCTGCAATTTCTTCCATTGATAATTCCATATAAGTATTATTAAGAAGTATATAAGAAATAATATCATATTATAGTTTTGAATTAAATTGACAGTAGTGCCGGGTAACATTTATAATCCCGTATCGCCTTGGTAAAAAGGATAGATCATGGAATGGTATAAAGATACAATCACCCTGCTGCAAAGAGCATTGGAATGGGTGGCTACTCACGGTTTAGGAGCCACAAGTGTGAGTATTGGGGAAATTGTTTCTGTTGCTGTATACACAGGTAAACGATTTCTGCCAGGATCTTATGGTGATTCAACACCTTCCGAATCAGTCGATATAGGTTTTCTTCTGGTGAACGGAGAACCAGAAGGCTTAAACCGAATATTCTTTTCCTCCAGGCTCTCAGGCTTAGAAGCAGGGGACCAGTCAGAAGAGGAAAATCATCGGATTAAGGGTGAATACATTCGTGCGGTACGCGGACAATTTGTCCAAGGTACCAGAGTGATTCCCTTTGTGATCACTCCAGAGTTTGTATGCTCGCTTCATCTGGAGCATCCAAACCAATAACTTCGCAAGAAAGTAGGAGAGGGTTCGCCCTCTCTTATAGATTTCATAAACTAGACAATACAGCTATAGTCATAGTAAAATACTTCGCTTAAGGTTAGTCTTACCTCACGGTAAAATCCCAAACTAAAATTCAAGCAAAAAAATCGTATGACAACTATCAAACCAAAAAGAGTATCAGAGCTCTTAGATGCTGTTGTTGCCCCAAAAACTTACAAGAAAGGAAACATTATTGAAGGAACTATTATTGACGTTAAAGACGGTCAAATCCTTGTTGATGTTGGTTCTAGAGCTGAAGGCGTAATTTCTGGTAGAGAAATGAAACTAGAAGGCAAAAGAGTTAACAAAAAAGTTGGTGATGTAATTCTAGTTTATGTAGTTAATCCCGAAAATGAGGAAGGACAAATTGAACTTTCCATTAGAAGAACTGGCTCAGAACTAAAATGGCACGAACTTGAACTTGCTAAGAAAAACGAAACTCCAATCGAAGTAAAGGTTATTGAAGCCAATACTGGTGGTGTTATTGTTGAAATTAGTGAGACAATGAGAGGATTTGTTCCAAGTTCTCAACTTAATAATAAACGAATCTACGCCCCAAACTTATATTCTTCAAAAGAAGACTCTACAAAGGTTCTTCAAACAAAGTTAGCTGAAATGATCGGCGAAACGTTGAAGGTAAAGGTTATGGAAATAGATAAGGAAAAAAATAAGGTTATTCTTTCTGAAAAATCTGTATATTCTGAAACTGATATGAAGTTAAGAACTCAAACTTTAACATCATTAAAGGTTGGAGATATACTGGAAGGTGCTGTAACAGGTATCGCTCCGTTCGGATTATTCATTAATGCTCAGGGTCTTGAAGGCTTAGTCCACTTATCAGAAATTTCTTGGGATAAAGTAATTTCACCTGCTGATTTCTTCCATGTTGGAGACATTGTTAAGGTGCAAGTTATTGGATTACAAGATAATGGAAAGAGAGTAGCTTACAGTATTAAAAGACTACAAGAGGATCCATGGAAGAGCATTGTACAAAAGTACAAAGTGGGTCAAATCGTTGAAGGCGAAGTTAAATCTATTGCCGATTACGGTGCATTTATTAAAATTGAAGACGGTCTTAACGGCTTAGTTCATATTTCTGAACTATCAAGCAAATTAGTTAAGAATCCATCTCAAGTAGTAAATGTTGGGGACAAAATTAAAGTTATGATTATTTCTATCTCAAACGACGATAGACATTTAGGATTATCTTTAAAAAGAGCAACAAAGACAACTGATGCACCTACAGATGACGCTTCATCTAGAGAATTGGAAGAATTAGACAAATTAATCTCCGAAACTACAGAAGCAAAAGCTTAATCTAGTAGAGAATCTTTAGCCCTCGAGAAATCGGGGGCTTTTTTTATGCGAAACTATAAATAATTATTTACTTATTCAGCAATGGTTCGGCCCTTTTTTTATTCATTTCTCGACTTTTAGCATGCTATACTTGTAACTGCTAACTATTAACTTTTTCTAATGGAAGACGAAGAAATAAAAGGCATAAATAGGCTTACTACAAACGCTAGAAGAGTAATTGAGCAGGCTTATGCCAATGCCGGTAAATTTAAATATAACGAGCTAAAAGCTATTCATCTTTTTTATACCCTTTTAGAAGATAAGGGGGGTATTGTATTCGAAATTCTAAATAAACTAGGAGTAGATATCGATTCAAGCGCTACAAGAATTCTGAAAGAATTTGAAGAGAACCAATCTAAATATATAGGTGAAGGAACACAGGCAATTTTTGGAACAGAGGTAAAAGAAGTGATCAACGAAAGTTTTCTTGTAGCCTTCAATTTGAACCATTTGTACATAGGAACTGAACACCTATTATTAGGTATGTTTAATTTAAAGGATGTCGCTTTTATAGAAGAGCTTAAAAGTCTAGGCTTGACTGCAGAATCTATAAAAAAGACCCTGCTTACTGTGAGTAATTACAATGCTTTAACTTCGGTACTTAAAGGTCCTGACATGCAACAAATGAATGAATTTGGCCCAGACTTTGGTCAGGGTGGTAAATCTGCATTGCCATATTTTACAAGAAATATGAACGAAGTAGCGGAAGAGGGTGGTTACCCTAATATTTCAGGTAGAGATCAAGAAATTCAAAGACTAATTCATATATTAGCTAGAAAAACTAAAAATAATCCTATTCTAGTTGGAGATGCTGGTGTTGGTAAAACAGCAATTGTTGAGGGTTTTGTAAATGCAATTGTAAAAAAGAAAGTCCCTGCATCTTTTATTAATGCAAAGGTATTAAGTTTAGATATTGGCGCAATACTATCTGGGGCAAAGCTTAGAGGGGATGTTGAGGAAAGAATTACAGCAGTAATTAACGAAGCCATGAATGACGATAATACAATCATATTTATTGATGAAATTCATAATATTGTTGGTGCCGGAAGTGCTGGAGGTAAAGATACAATGGACATAGCTAATATGTTAAAACCGTATCTAACTAACTCTACACTAAGTATTATTGGAGCAACAACTCAAGATGAGTACTCAAAATATTTTGAAACAGACTCTGCTTTAACAAGAAGATTTCAGCCAATAACTGTAGATGAGCTAAGTATTGAAAGTGCTAAACAAGTTATTTCAAAAGTTACACCTGAACTTGAAAAGTATCATAATGTAAAAATTACTGAGGAAGCAATTAATTCTGCTGTAGATTTATCAAGTAAGTTTATTAGAGACAGGTATTTACCTGACAAAGCTATAGATGTACTGGATGAAGCGGCAGCAAGTGTAAAAGTGGGCCGAGAAAGGGCACTAGAACCCCAAATTAACGAACTTAGTGAGAAGTTAATTGATGTTCAAAACAAGAAAAACACAGCGTTAAAAAATCAGGACTTTAAAAGTGCTGCTATATTTAAAGAGAAAGAAGAAATAGTAGTTGATGAAATACAGGAAGTCATTAGTGGTAAAAGAAAAACTGGTATTAAATATTCTAAAGTAGTGTCTATTGATTTAATAAAAGACATAATTGTTGAATGGACTAAAATCCCAATTGCGGCTGCGGACATTTCTGATAAAAAATTAAAAGACTTAGCTGTTAACCTAAAAAAACGAATAGTAGGTGAAGATAGGGTGATTGATAATGTTGCTCAAGCTGTACAAAAATCTCATTTAGGACTAAATGGAGGAAGTAGACCTCTAGCTAGTTTTATGTTCTTAGGGCCAACAGGTGTAGGTAAAACTGAATTAGCTAAAACATTGGCAAAGGAATTATTTGGATCCGAGAATTTACTTCACCAAATTAATATGAGTGAATATATGGAAATGCATAGTATTTCTAAGCTTATAGGTTCACCTCCAGGGTATGTAGGATTTCAGGAGGGTGGTCAATTAACAACTTTTGTTAAACGAAAACCCTATTCGGTAGTGTTATTTGATGAAATTGAAAAAGCACACTTAGATGTATTAAATATTCTTTTACAGATTTTAGAAGAAGGTGAATTAACTGACGGTAAGGGTAACAAGGTGAGCTTTAAGAATACAATAATCATATTAACCTCAAATATAGGTGCTCAGGAAATTTCTGATGATTCAAAGCTTGGTTTTGATATAGATGTAGGAGATATCAAAAAAGATGAAATGGAGGAAGCATTTGATGATATGAAGGAAAGAGTAATGGACGAGTTAAGGGAAACGTTAAGGCCGGAATTGCTGAATAGAGTAGATTTAATAGATATATTCAGAGGTTTAAACAAAGATGACTGCCTTAAAATATCTAAACTAACCACAGAGGACTTTGTAAAAAGACTTATTCCTCTTGGAATTTTACTTGAGGTTTCGGAAGAAGTTATCAATAAAATAAACGAAGAAGGGTATAGTAAGGAATATGGTGCAAGAAATATAAGAAGAAAGGTTCAAGAGCTTTTGGAAAACGGCTTAGCGGAGTACTTACTTAAGATAAAACTAGCTAAAAAAAGGAAAGACCTGGTAAAGATTTCAGCATCTATAAAGGCTGAAAAGGTTGTGTTTAATAGCGATTAATTGTCATATAATTTATACATAAAAAGCCCCCCAGCTAAAAGGAGGCTTTTTATTAACTCGAAAACCTTTGCCTGTTAAACTAATTCGAGACTTAAGGTTAAATGGTAAAAATACTATAGGTGTTGACATAATATAGTTATAGGGTATATAATGACTATGTCTTTAATAAATAAATTCGTTTGAAGTCTAATCCCAGAGTCTGGTTCGCGTACATCATTCTAAGAAATTAGAGTGAACTTACTGGACTCTAGGATTAGATTTTTACGCTTCTATTTGAATTTCCTCGAAAGTTGTTATATTATTAGTAGATTCAATAAATCAAATTTCATTACTCTTGAAAGTACTCGAAACTCCCACAACAAAAATATTTTTTTATAAAGTTTAATTTTAATTAGATAACTATGATTACGACTACTGCAAAAAAAGATTCAATTGCAAAGTCCACAAGCATTAAAGAGCTTGAAGATTTGACTTTGGCTGAACTAAGAAAGATGGCTTCTGAACTAGAAATAAAAGATTCTGTAGAATACCAAAAAAATGATTTAATCTTAGCAATTCTTGCTGAACAAACTAAAAGAGGAGGCAATATATTTGCTGAAGGCTTTTTAGAAGTTGTTAAAGATACTCATGGAGTATTAAGATCCGCGACTATGTTACCAGCCGATAGTGATGTTTACGTTTCAGGTTCTCAAATTAAGAGATTTAACCTAAGGCAAGGTGACTTTATTTCTGGACAAGCAAGGGCTCCTAAAGAAGGTGAACGATATTTAAGTTTACTTAAAATTGAAGCTATTAACGGCACAAGTCCAGAAAAAGCAATTTCTAGACCATCGTTTCAAAAATTAACTCCTATATACCCAGACAGTCAAATTAAGCTTGCAACAGAGCAGCATATTCTCTCAACTAGAATTATTGATCTAATTAGTCCTATAGGTAAAGGCCAAAGAGGTATGATAGTTGCTCCACCAAAAGCAGGTAAAACTTGGTTAATGAAAGATATTGCTAATGGAATTGCAATTAATCATCCGGAAATTCATTTAATGGTTGTATTAGTAGGAGAAAGACCAGAAGAAGTAACGGACTTGCAAAGATTTGTAAAAGGCGAAGTAATTGCTGCAAACTTTGACGAACCACCTGAATTTCATACAAAAATAGCAGAAATGGCTGTAGAAAGAGCTAAGAGATTGGTTGAATACGGTCAAGATGTTGTTATTTTAATGGATAGTATTACTAGACTAGCTAGAGCATACAATATTGTAGCTCCACCATCAGGTAGAACACTATCTGGAGGCTTTGACCCAGTTGCTATTTTCCCTCCTAAAAAGTTCTTTGGTGCAGCCCGAAATATGGAGCACGGAGGCTCATTGACTATTATTGCAACAGCTTTAGTAGATACAGGTTCAAAAATGGACGATGTTATCTTTGAGGAATTTAAGGGTACAGGAAACATGGAAGTAAAATTAGACAGAAGACTTACAGAGAGAAGAATTTTCCCTGCAATAGATGTAACTGCTTCTTATACAAGAAACGAAGATAAATTATTAGCTCCAGAAGTGCTTGCGCAAACTTGGAGAGTAGTAAGAATGCTAGATACAATAAGGTCAGAAACTAATGCTAGTCCTACCGATGTTCTACTAGAGAGACTAAAAAAGACAAAAACAAACGAAGAGTTCTTGGCTACTTTGCACGAGAGCATGTGATAAAATAAGAGATATTAGTCATTTTGACTAGTATCTTTGCTTGTCGCAAAATTGAAGTTGTTTTTTATAAGGAATCCTTTGAAACTACTAAGAAGAAAAACTTCAGAATCTACACAATCAAACAGAAAAGTAGGTAACCCACTTAAAAAGAGAGTAAATTCGGTAAATTGGGTTCATCTAAACTTTTTTGACTTGATAGTAAAACTCTTTAATTCAATAAAGACATTTTTTGTATATAGACTTTATTGGGGTAGAGGCTCTACCTATAAACAAGCTATTCATGTAGCAATATTCCTTATTACTGTAGTGGTAGCGTTATCGGGTATTTCGTATAGAATCTTCGGACTTAATCAATCAACATCTGGTTTAAGCAGTAATTATCTAAGTACCTCGGGTAATGTGGACTTATTACAGCAGGGTGGCAGTGTTCAAAGTCTTATCGCAAGTACTTCTTCTACACCATTTAAAATTAACTACTATAAAGTTCAAGACGGTGACAGCTTACAATCAATTGCCGATAAATTTGGAGTTAGTAAAGATACAATTAAATGGTCAAATATAGATAAATTTAGTAATTATGACAGATATACTAATGAGGGAATTAGTCCTGGTGAGGATTTGAAAATCCCTGAGATAACTGGAGTTTTATATGAGGTTAAAGAGGACGATAGTCTGGACTCAATACTTCAAAAAACTAGTGGAGATAGGTTTACAACGGTAGAAGTTAATCAATTAGCTAATAGTTCTATTGCAGGCAGGCAAACAATCCTAGTCCCTGATGGAAGACTACCTGCTCCACAACCTCCTATACCTGTATATACTTATAGTGTGTCCTATAGACCAAGGCCAGATTCTGGAGATTGTGGTGCTAATGGAGATTTAAATGGTATTGCCTTAGGTAATCCACTTTGTCATCCTGAATGTGCTGGCTATGGCTTTTCCAGAGGGCTTATATATGGAGACAATGGTTACTTATATCATGACGGCGTTGATTTATCTAAAGGAGGTGGTTGTCCGATAAGTGCTATGTGTGATGGGATAGTTACTCGGACAGGTTGGGAAAATGGAGGAGGAGGTTACGTGGTTAGAATTGATTGTGGCAGTGGTGTCAATACATTGTACTATCATGGAGATGGAAATATTTGGGTATCTGCTGGCCAGTCTGTAAAAAGAGGGGATCCAGTTATGTATATGGGATCGACAGGAAACTCTTCGGGAACCCATTTACATTTTATTTTAAGGCAAAGTGATGTCACTGTTGATCCAGCACAATATGTAGGTTTTTAATAATGTTGTATAATCCCTAAGTGTCCTTGTAGCTCAATGGATAGAGCAGTCCCGTCCTAAGGGAAAGGTTGGAGGTTCGACTCCTCCCAAGGATATTTGATATGTACTAAAAAAGGACTCTTTCGAGTCCTTTTATTTCACTTTGATTTTTTGCTGAACAACATCAATCTACATTAGCGTCCCAATCCTTACTGTAAAGAATCTTCTCGATAGCTAAGTCGTAATTTGAAATTTCATCTTCATTAAACCAAACTTTTAATTCTCTTTCTGCCTCATCTATTGAAGAAGAAGCATGAACAAGGTTTCTAGCAGCTCTGTCAGTTTCATCGGCAACAATATAAGAGTCAATTGTAAAATCTGCTCTAATTGTTCCAACATCTGCTTTTAGTGGACTACCATGCCCTACAATTTTTCTAACATGTTCAATCGCGTGAGCAGCTTCAACTACAAAAGCAATTGCTGGCCCAGCCATTAACATTCCTATTAACTTTGATTGAGTAGACTCAGCATATTCAATATTTGTTTTATCTATTGATAAACCTTTTTCCTGTCTAATTGCAATTGTTCTATCACCACTAGAAATCTTTTCTGCTTCTGACCATTTGTAATGTTCCATAGCCATTTGTTTATCTGCTTGCTTCATCTTCATGGCAGTTATCTTAAGTCCCTTTCTTTCAAATCTTGTAAGAATTTCTCCAACTAAACCTCTTTGAACTGCATCTGGTTTTAAAAGTACTAGTGTTCTTTCATGTTGTCCTGTTTTCATAAATTAGTAGATTATTAATATGTAAGGCTATAATATTGTCAAAGGGATTATATTCCACTTATTTTAAAAAGCCAACACAAATGATTAATAATTTACTTCGTCCTAAAAGAATTGCTATAGATTTCGGGACTGCAAACTGCGTAATTATTATGGAGGGCAAGGGGATTGTTTTGCAGGAACCTACCGTTGTGGCTATTTCTTTGAAAGAAAAGCGAGTTTTGGCTGTAGGTGAAGATGCAAAAATTATGTTGGGCAAAGTAGCCGAGGGAGTTGAAGCTAAGCGACCTTTAAAAAACGGAGGTATTTCTAATTATAGATTAGCAGAAGCCTTATTAAATAGATTCTTTAAAAAAATAATTGGTAGGGTAATTTTAGTAAAACCTGAGGTTATTGTTTGTGCTCCCGCGGGATTAACATCTGTAGAGGAGAGAGCATTAACCCAAGCTTTAATTTCTGTAGGTGCAGGAAAAATTTATATTCTTCCAGAGCCAGTGGCTGCAGCAATAGGTGCCGGCATGCCTATTAATCAGTCAACAGGTAACTTAATTGTTAACCTAGGCGGTGGAACAGCGGAGGTAGCGATATTATCGCTTAACGGTGTAGTTGCATACGAATCTTACAGAGGAGCAGGTGATGCGCTCAATGAATCAATTATTAATTACATAAAAAGAAGGCATCAATTAATTATTGGTGAGAATACTGCTGAAGAATTAAAAATAAAATATGCTTCTGCACTAGAGGTAAAAAATCCTTTTGAAATTGAAGTGAAAGGTAAGAATTCCAAAAATGGACAACCTTCAATTATTTATATTAATTCTAATGAACTTGTGGAGCCATCAAGAGAGGTCCTAAATAATATTGCTAACACAGTTAAAAGAGTACTTAGCAAAACACCACCTGAGTTAATGAGTGATATTATAGATAATGGCATGGTCTTAAGTGGTGGAACAGCTATGCTAAAAGGCATTGATGAATTTTTAACTAAGTCAGTGGGGATACCTGCTAGCGTGGTGGATGAACCACTTACATGTGTTGCAAGAGGATTGGAGATAGCTCTAAAAAATTTAAACGCCTATAAAAGGAGTATAAAAGTGAGTTAAGCTTCTTCTTGAATAACGTTGTTTTCTACGAGAACTTGGTATGCAGCTTCAATTATCTTCCCCACAATAATTGCTTCAGTAACTGGCTCCCCATTGACATGTGGTTGAGGCATAAATTCTTTTAAATCATTCCTATGTATTGGAACGCCACTTACATAAAAAGGCTGGTTAACTATACCTGGAATGCCCTGGTAGTTGTAAGAAAGAAATCCTGTGCTGGTAGGATATCTGCCCTCGTTTGTGGGATTACTCATTGAGGCTAAATTTCCGTAACCTCTCATAACACTCCTTTGAGTTATTTTTATTAAATCATCCTTGCTAAGTCCTTCGTTATTCCTAATATTTCTTTCACTTAAAATACGAAAGACTTCATTAAATATCTCCCAGTAATTTTTTCCTTCTGTAATTAATCTTACAATATCAAAATGGTAAGTGTTTACCTCGCGTGAAGCGCCAAACAGTGATTGCATAGCAGCATCTACTTTAATAGCACCTGCTTCTCCTGAAATCTCTGCACGTCCTAGTGAAGTGAGTAGGTGCATACCAGGTAAAATACTACTGTCTGCTGCGCCCTGCTGAAATATATGTCCAACCTCATGTGCTATTGAGGTCATTAAGCCTTTCAGAGTTTTGTCATAAGTTTCTTGTAATATAAAGAGGCGATAATGATGATTTACAGCAACGTTGCCACTTGGGTTTACTTTTACTGCATAAGTTTTTATATTTTTATCTGGAGGAAGCTTCTTGTCAGCAATTTCAATTTGTTGATCAGCTACTTCCTTTGGACTTCCAATTCCTAACATCTGTAAAGCTCTTTGCGTAATTTTCTCAGGTAGACCTTCCGGTATCCCATTTACTTCCGTAGTACCATCAACTATATACTTCTGTAGTAACCTAGATTCTTTAATTGATTTTAGAACTTCTAGTTTTCTCTGCTGATCTTCAGTAAGCTTTATTGTTGCTGACTCAGTTCTCGTCTTCTCACCCTCCAGCCAAAAATCTATAATTTTTTGTGATACAGGAAGGTAATTATTATTATCTAAGAAGCTATTAACTTCGTGGCTTTGCACAGGCCTCATATGAACAGCTTCAAATAGTGCGACCCTTCGATTGACTCTTCTTCTTTTTACTTCCCTTTGAGGCGAATCTTTTCCACCCACCCTTAAGTCAGTTTCAAGTTCCAATGATTCTGATGGGGACTGTTCGTCAATTAATAGTCTTGTTAGATTTTTACCATTCAATAAAATATTTACATATTCTCTATAGATTCGTAATAATTGAATTTTGGCCATCCTAACTGTACGAAGGCTAATAGTGTCTTCGGTAGAAGTCAGCACTTCTTTTAACTCATCAGTAGCATCTTCCTTTATTTGTGCAGGAATACTACTTTCAATATATTCAGATAGCCCTATTTCGTATCTCCTTTGAAATTCATACTCTTCTGCTTCTGTATCAATTACATAATCGCCATATCTATTTAAAATTTCTTCACTGGGATCAGTTCGAAGTTCTTTTAAGATAGATGTTGATTCACTTTTAATAAAAGCTTTTATCTCTTCTAGTCTCTCAGTTCTAGATAAAGCATTTGGAATATCTAAAATATAACTAACATTTATTGGTAATACGCTGCTGGTGGGCATAGAGTCTTTACTATACAACTGATTTGCTAACCATTTGCTTATGTTCCTGTCTATAATTCCACCAAGTAATTCAAAAAATTTAGATTTTGTTTTTAGCGGTATGCTTGGCGAGTTAGCTATGTCTAGTAAGCATGAATCTACTATTCGGACAGTGTCCTCCATTGTGGCAGGAATTGGTGGAATATAGAGTAGTGTTTTAAAAATCAATATTACCTGCGGCATTTCAGCAAGCTCTAATAAAGCTTGATCAGCATGTATTTTGGATTCAACAGTATTTACTATCAAATTAATATTATCTATTAATTCTTCACTACTAAAATGCTCTTGTTGAGTAAATAAGCCATTTAAATTTAGACTAGTACCACCTCCAGATTTTAGCTCAACAAACTGTCTTGCTATATTTTCGCCTAATTTGTTTAATTCACGAACTGCATCAAGTCTATCAACTTTTAACCTATCGAGTTCTTCCGCTAATATAGTTGGTCTTTCCATATGTGATATCATTATCTATACAGAATATTATACCAATGCAAGCAAGGTAATGTAATATGCAACCCAGGTTTTAAATTAAATAGATAGTAACTCGTATGTTAGAAAAAGCTTTCGTAACAGGAATATTAGAAGATTTAAGTAGAATTTCGACTCATCCACTTCTAACACCAAAACCAAAGAATCTAATTAGTGAAAAAATTAAGTTTCTAAATAACCCAAAATATAACCCTCAGTTTACTTACTATACTACAAGCGATTTAAGTATAGAGAAAGGACAGATAGAGGATATCATCACTAAAATATATCACTATAAATTAAACAAAAATTTGGAAGTTTACTTAGTAAATCTTGCCAATTATATTTTTAATCTTTGTGTGTTGAATGAATCTTTAGGTAAAGACAATCTGTTTAATGCTGCCTTAAAAAAGGTTTATAACTGGGATTTAAATTTAACACAGGATTTTGATAAGATGATTGATTGTTTGCCTGATGATTTACCTAAGGAATTAAATGCACAGGATATAAAAAAAGAAATGGATAATAAGCTTAAAAGTTATAAACTAACAGAATGGAAATCATCTATAGTAGATGACCGAAGTTCAGTTAGCGTTAATTTTGCACTAAAGTCTATTAGAATAGGATCGGAGGTTAGAAAAAGTATTTTAGGTTTAAGGAAGTTGATCATCCACGAAATTGAATCACATTTAATTAGATATATAAACTCACTTGAAAGCCCATATAAAATTGTGCAAGCAGGAAATTTCCCTTCTAAAATCCAAGTAGAGGAAGGCTTCGCAATCTTTAATGAATATCAGAATAATGCGCTGACTAAGGAAGATCTACAAAATTATATAAATAGGTTTAATTTATGTCAGAGTAAAGCTTCTTTTTCTCAAATTTACGAAAACTGTATTAATGAACTGGAATATACTCAGGACAAGGCTTTTGAAACCGTATATAGATTAAAGAGAGGTTTTGCGGATACAGCTAGTGAGTTTATTCATTTAAAAGATTCTGCATATCTAAAAGGTTTTGATATTCTTTTAAAGAACATTGAATCTAAAGAAGATTATATTTTTCTTTTTAATGGAAGAATTACCCTACAGGAAAAATTTTTAGAAAACTACGGAGTTTTTGACTACAATTCAATTCTTCCAATCTGGTTTAGAGATCTAAAATTTCAGTCAAGGGGGTAATTGTCGTTTCTGAGATTAATCTTTCAACAATTCCTGAGTCAGAATATTCAAATGTCATTATGTTTGTAAATTTCTCAAAGAAAACAAGAACTCTTTTATAGTAACTTGCGGATGCATCTAGAGGGTGTGGTACAAAGTGGTAAGATTTTTTAAAGTCGGCTAAACCCTTACTTATTCGTATACCATATATATTTTCATCGGTACCCCTAGTTATTGTGTTGAATCCATATTTTAAGGCATACTCGTCTATACACATTTCTAATAGAGCAGACAAACTAGAGTCCTTAATTTTTATATATTCATGAGCTCTAAAGTCACAAGATACCATTTTTATTAAAGTTTTTTTATTCATCATTACTCCAGCAATAACTTTACCTTTGTTATCTTTTATAAAAATAGAACCATACTGTACTTTGTGTTGCTCTCTGTCATACCAGTCTTCACTAATCCAAGCTACACCAAATTCCTTTTTACCTAGGTTTTTTCTATATAATTGCACCCAAGCTACATAGTCTTCCTTCTCCATACCTTCATTTAAGTGAAATGTATAACCTAATTCCTTTTCGGCAAATTCTCTAGCTTTGAAAATTTTCTTACTGGAGGAGGGTGACATATATTCAAGGGCAGAGGAGAATGTAACCTTTTTCTCCCACATAAGATTTCGGGGGCCAGCAATACCTGATATGTTATTCTCAATTGCCCATTCATATGGCAAGAAAGCATATATAGGTACTTTTTTCATTGTAAATATCTCGATTCGATCAAACATATTTAATTTAATCCCAATTTATTATAAACTTCTCTCATTCTAACTAATACTTTATCCTCCAAGTCCTGAGTGATAGTCTTGCTTAAATGATTATCGTGCGACCTCTTTATATAAAAAGGTACTTTTGCTAAGAAGAATTTTAAATTTTTTTCAAAAAGACTTATATTAAACTCAACATCTTCAATTCTGTCGTAGTTTGGATCAAATTTTATATTCAAAACTCTTAATTTATCCAACCTAATTAATGCACTACCAGTAATATAGAAATACAGTTTTTGTCTAAGTAGATAGTAATCCATATAAATCTTTGGCAGCTCTAGAGGGTAGTCATGCGAACGTCTGTAAAGAATCTCTACATCTTCTGGAGCTCTACTTGGCTCAATAGTACCTACTTTATCCATTTTAATTGCATAACCAGCAATAACATCGAAATCAGGGTTAACATTGAGATAATCTACACGGTATTCAATACTTCCTTTACCCGCAAATGTATCATCTGCATCTATAAATGTAATATAATCTCCTGTTGCCATTTCCATTCCCTTATTTCGAGCTTCGGAAACACTAGCTTTATCTGATTGGGCAAACTGAATATTTAGTTTATCCTCATATTCTTTAATTATTTCCTTCAGTAAAACTATTGACTCTGATGTTGACCCATTTTCAACTATAATTACCTCGCAGAAATCTCTGTAGGTTTGTTTAAGTATACTCAATAGAAGGTCTTTTAAATAAAGATGTGCATTGTAGCAGGGGATCACTATACTTACTTTTTTATTCATATGATTTGTAGAGTTTAAGTATATTATCTTCGAAATAGTAAAATTTGAATTTATTTTTAATGGGTTTAACTATGTAGGCACTTTTAATCTCAGCTTTTTTAGCGGGTTTAGCAACGGCACCCCACCCAGTTTTAAACTCTTCCAGACCTAATGAGAGATGTCCGCCATATATATTTGTATCTTGACCGAAGCTTATTATTTTTAAATTGTTAGCAGTAGAGTAGTCTATTAATTTACACATTAGTGCAGTAGATGCCCCTAGTTCTTTTGCTAGATCAGAATACCATGCAAAAGACATAGAAAGTTTTGGAATATCTAGAAAACGCTTAATTAAACTGCCACCTTCCATTTTACCTGTAACTTTATTAATAAAGAATATTCCAAAATGAGTGGATCCGCTTTCCTTTAGCCAGTCAGCATTTATATAATTATGACCTTCTCCTAAACTTTCTATAAAAGATTTATATCCTTCTTCCCACTCAGCAAAGGTTTTTTCATCCATAGGATCTAGTATTGTCGCCTCTAGATTTTCATTTGTTGTTCGAATTCTTTTTCGAATACTGCTTCTTTTAGAACTCTCAAAGCTTCCAATATACTCCTCAAGATTATTAGGCACTTCCATCTCAAAAATTATTTTTGTGGGATATTGATAAAGCTCATCCACGGGTTCATTTATAAGTACTATGTCAAAGTCATCTTGTTTTTGACTCTCTAATTCAGAGTGTTTATCTATCTCTAAAACTTTTATATTTCCTGAGCTCCATGTATTAGTCATATTTTTTTACTTGGATCAATTAAAAATTTACTTAATGAGTTTTTACCTATTATTAAAGGAAATACTAGGTTTTTTCTTTTTGCTATTGAAACTTTACTCTCAATCTCTATTCCTTCAATTAACATTTTCAAGTTAATATAAGGTCTTAAAGTAATACCATTAGAAGCAACAATAAATTGAACTTTATCCAGTAGAGGATATTTAATTTTTAATTCCTCTGTAAGCTTGTCTTCCATAACTCTTCGCTCACCAGATGATTCTGGTATTGTTATATTCCTTAACTCTTCAATATCTGCATACTCACCATAACCTAACTTAGTAGCTATTTCTGTATCTATACTACTACTATCAGCTCCTGTATCAATTTTTGCCATGTATTTTTCAGTGATATCACTTTCTTTATGGAATAGTTTAGCTTCAACCTGTAAGCCTATTACTTGTTTACCTGAAATACTTTCAATTTCTTCCTCAATTTCTCCTCCAAATAAATCCTTAGCTAGTCTTACAGCCCTATCAGTGGTTTTCACCTTAATGCCTGAAGCCTTTTTTAATCTCCATCTTAAACCGTCGCCATTTGCTAATTGTATAGATAATCCAGGTCTTGCATTCATTTCTACAATTACAGGGCCTTTATCTTCATCTATCAAAAAGTCTATAGCTCCAAAGCCTAAACCAGTAACTTTACTAGCTTCACATGCATATCTTAAAATCTTGTCCCAATATGGGATTCTAACGCCAGATAAAGGTAAATTAGTGTTTGGGACATATTCAATTGGTGTAGATTTACCAATAATGGCCGAAGTTGTCTTTCCTACAGCCATATCAATTCCAGCAGCAATTGCTCCCAAGTCCAAGTTTGCCTTTCCATCAGATTCCTTTGTAGGTAATCTTATATAACTCATTACTGGAATTGAGTTAAATATTAGAACTCGAATATCGGGTGCACCTTTATAACTATAATATTTAAAGCCCTTGTGGGGTCTTACTCTTTCCTCAATAAGTGTTTTATCTGGCTCGTTAAAAAGAGAGTATCTTCCATCTAATATATCCTGAATTAACGACTTTAAATCACTTTCAGTATATCTTTTATTACTTGAGCCTATCCATTTCCCGTCCTTACCTCGGTTGTAAATAATGACAACCCCACCACCACGGACACCTTTAACAGGCTTAATAACAAAAGATTTGGGTAAGTTATCAAAATTGAAGTCTGTTAGTTGGTTACGGTTTTTTATTACCTTAACAAGTTTAGGAACAGGTATATCAGCCTTTATAAGTATCTTTTTAGTTAGTGTTTTATCGTCAGCAATTTTGATTGCGGGTTTAAGATTGTACGGACGAATAAAGTTTAGATACCTTTCGTTTCTACCAAGTACTAATTTTCTATTTTCAATTATCTTGCTTAGGCTTATCATTATTTGACTTATTATCCCCAAATAAAATGCTTCTGAATCTCCAGTACTCATTTAACCTTAGTCCTGTGAACCTACCCAAGTATACATTGATAATTATCAATATTGGAATGATCAATAAATTTGTTTCTATAAAACTTTGGACCCTAGTAATTGATATAAGAATGTAACAAAAGAGTGCAGTTCCAAAAGTTTCAATTGCAGTGTTGAACCCATACTTAGTTCCTTTTCTAGCGAAAGCTGAAACAAAAGGTTCAACTAATATAGCTAGGATTATTAAAGTGAATTTATTTAAAAATATTGGGCCATTTAGTCCGAATAAACCTGCCACTAATATGCTTATAAAAACTGCCATTACTACACCTATAGTTACAAGAGTCAACTTAGGAATGTAGTTCATTCGAAGGTATTTTAGAATTTTATATATAAACCAGCTACTGCTTAGTATGATGACGTAGAAAATTAGGCCATATGTTACGGCCTTACTTATATCTTGTTCGCCATCGTTATTCCCAAATTCATATAATAGGAAAGTGATAACAACAGGAGTAAATATGCCCAGACTTTTTACACCTATTACATATCTGGCAATGCCGATTATAGTTGTAACTACAGGAAGAAGTATTAGCATAACAAATAACTCTTTATATAGTTCAACTTCGGTAGAGGGAATGCCTCTTTGTATTAATAAATTCCAAATTATATCCATATGTTTAGTATTAAAAAAGCAGGTTGTTTACATTTAATATAAACTAACCTGCTTGGATTTACAAAATAATTGCAAGAATTATTTAACTTCAACTTTAGCACCTTCTGTTTCAAGTTGCTTTTTGATGTCTTCTGCTTCTTCCTTTTTAGCACCTTCCTTGATTGGTTTAGCTCCTGCTGCAACACTATCAACTAAGTCTTTAGCTTCTTTTAAGCCTAAGCCTGTGATGTTCTTTACAACTTTAATTACACCTATCTTGTTTGCGCCTACTTCAGTAAGAATTACGTCAAACTCAGTTTTTTCTTCTGCTGCCTCTGCTGGAGCTCCTGCTGCTGGCATAGCCATAGCCATTGGTGCGCTAGCTTTTACATCAAAAGTTTCTTCTAAAGCTTTCTTTAATTCAAAAGCTTCAACTACTGTTAACTCTTTAATAGAGTCTACAATTTTTTGTACTTTATCGCTTGTAGCCATTGTATTTTAAGTAAAATATAAAATTTAATTAATTATTCTTTAAATGCTTGATCAAGAATAGTAACAAGAGATCTTGTAGGATCTTCTAAAACGTTAACTACACCAGCCATTGCATTGTCAAGAATTCCTAATATCATCGAAATACTACCATTAAAGTCTGGCATGTCAGCTAGCTCGGACACCTGTTCTTTAGTTAAAAGGACTCCGTCTAAAATCCCTGACACAATTTCTACCTTAGCAAATCCATCTTTAGATGTAGTTGCTTCAATAAACTTCTTTAATGATTTGCTTGGACTAACAATATCTTCTCCTAAGAATAGAGCAGCGTGTTCACCATTTTCTAATTCTTTAATTTCAGGATATTGAGCTTCGGCTAAAGCTAATTTAAATATTGTATTTTTTACAATATTAAAGTTGGCATCAAAATCAAATATGTTCATTCTGAAGTCATTCGCTTCGTTAGGAGTTAATTTTAAGGGCTTAACTATAATAATAGCTTTTGCTTTTTTAACTTCTTTTACATATTTGTCCTTTAGGGCCACCTTTTCTTTTTTTGTCTTTGCCATAAAATTCAAATTTAAATAAATATTACTAGGTAACAAAAAACGCCTTCGAGGGCGCTATTTATTAGAACAGTTATTCTAAGAATAGAGCGTCTCGGTGGGTTTTATGTAAATTTTAATTTACTACCTACTGTCTTAAACGTTAATTAATTTTTAAACGTATTTGATTATATCATTAACATCTAACTTTAAGCCAGCGCCCATAGTAGGGGATAGCGTAACCTTTTTGAATGGATTAGATGATAATTTTTTTGCTTCGTTATGAACTGCTTTTAATAAGGCCACAATATTCTCTTGAATGTTCTCTGATGGCATATCTACTTTAGCAACCTTTAATCTTATTGCTCCTTGATCAGGAACTGACTTAAAGTTTAATCTACCAGCCTTAAAGCTTTGCACAGCTTTAGTTACATCCATTGTTACAGTTCCATTTTTTGGATTAGGCATTAAACCCTTTGGTCCCAAAATCTTTGCTACCTTACCAATTTGGCCCATCATTGTAGGAGTAGCTATAATTACATCAAAACTCATATCACCACCTAAAATAGCATCTACAACCTTTAATCCAGCCATATCTGCACCAGCTTCCGTAGCCATCTTTTCATCTTTTTCCTCACAAATTACTGCAACTTTTTTAGAGTCACCCATTGAGAAAGGTAGAGTAACTCCACCTCTAACAATTTCTTTTTTTTGTTTTTCTTTTAAGTTTAAAACAATATCAATATCTACTGATCCAGCAAATTTACTAGTACTTATTTCAGGTAATAGTTTAACTGCTTCTTCAAGAGAGTATGTCTTTGTTGTATTTATTTCTATTTTTTTCTTCATATGTCTTTATAATTTAAACTTAATCAATAACATCTACACCTAAGCTTTTTGCAACACCAGCAACAATATTCAGTGCTGAACTTGCTTTTTTTGTGTTTAAGTCAGGCATTTTTCTTTCTGCAATCTCTTTTAAGTCTGTTTTTTTAATCTTAGCTATTTTTGCTTTGTTAGGAGTTGCAGATCCCTTAGCTATTTTTAATTTTGCTTTAATCATTCCTGCTACTGTAGGCTGTTTGTAGGCAATTTTATAAGTTCTGTCTTTGAATACAGTTACAATTATTGGAATAACATCGTTGCCCATACTTGCAGTTTTTGCATTGAATTCTTGTACGAATGGTCCTATTGGAATTCCGTTCTGACCTAAAATTGGTCCGATTGGTGGTGCTGGATTAGCTTTCCCTGCTGGAATCTCTAATTTTATTACGCTTACTATTTCTTTTGCCATAATCTTAAATTTAAATTAATTTGATATTTTAGATACTTGTAAAAAATCTAATTGAACTGGAACATCCTGTCCAAACATAGATAATAATACTGTTACTTGTCCTTTTGATTCACTAATTTCTCTAACTGTTCCAACAATATCTTTAAATGGACCCTCAACAACCTTAACAGCTTCACCCAGTTGAAATTTATTATCAAATACAGGTGATTGTCTAACTTTTGTAAATGCTAATATCCCTTCAACCTCTTTAGGGTTAAGTGGAGTAGGGTTCTTTGATTTTGCTGTTGTTCCAACAAATCCAGTAACTCCTTCTGTATTTCTTACTAGGTAAAATGTTTCTTCGTCAGGAGACATTTTTACTAAAATGTAGCCAGGGAAAATTCTTTCTTCCACTGTTTGTTTTTTCCCTCTTTTAATTACTATTTTTTCCTGAGTAGGTACAATTACATCTGTAACCTTATCTTCATAGTTATTTGCCTTTATTCTCTGTTTGATTAGTTCAGCAGTTTTATTCTCTTTCCCAGATGAACTTGCAACTATATACCATCTTAGTTTATCTACTACAGCTGGTTTAGTTTCTACTACTTCTTCTTGTGGTGTTTGGTTGTTATTTTCCATTAAACAGGTACGATTAAACTTCTAAGTAATAATAATAATCTATCAAGTAATAAAATACCTATAGACCCGAATATCAAAAAAAGCATTAAAAATAGAGTATATCTTAATACGTCTCTACCTTTAATCCATTTTACATGCTTTAATTCTGTAAAGGTACTCCTTACAAAGTTAACTATGCTTTTTGGTAAATTCAAAATTTTTTTAAACATTTTCTTTAGCCTTTTTATTTTTAATAAACACGAGCGCTCAGGCTCGAACTGAGAGTTCCAGTTTTGGAGACTGGTGGTTTACCATTAACCGACGCTCGCAACTGTTTGATTATCGGATTTTACTCCAATAACTCTCTGCTTACAATTAAGGTTATTTAACCTTTTTTGTTATTTTAAAATCAACGTGCTTTTTTAATTTCTTACTAAACTTTTTAATCGGCTTATCTGCTAACTTTTCGTAAGCTTCTTTACCTAATCTAATAGTGTAGTGTTCACCTGTTTCTCCATTATAAAATCTGTATACATTTTGCTTTTTCTTTTTTGCGCCAGCCATATTCTTAGATTGATTTTATGTAAATTCTTATTGGGTTTGCCTGTCAGAGCTCACAATAAAGCTCGGTAATTATAAACTGTCAGAGGCTTTAATTCAATATTATATATGATTTTTTACTAATTTGGGTGGTAATATCTAATTTATCCCCAAATATAGATATTTTGATGTCTCCATCCTTATCTGTCCTCAGGTAATTTAAGTGCAAGTTATCGATTCTTTGAGATAATTCCTTGCTAGGATGACCATAAGAGTTCTTACCTACCGATATTATACCTAATTTAGGGTTAAGTTTTCTCAGAAAATTCTCAGAAGATGAGTTTTTACTTCCGTGGTGGCTAAATTTAATTATATCTATATTTTCAATATTATTTTCCTCTTGGACTAATTCTTCTAATTTATAACCCAAATCTCCTGCCAAAAAAAAGTTTTGCTTTGGTTACTTAAGTGAATAGTGGTAGAGGTCTCGTTGCTTTCGATTGTTTCCAGGTCTGTATTGCTCTGAGGCCAAATAATATCAAATTTGTATTTCCCAAAATCAAAATCATTGTTACTTCTTAATTCGTAAACTGGAATTCCTAGACTTGTTATTTTTTCAATCAGCTCTCTGGCTTTTTTTGTATTTGCCAGAAAAACCTGTTTGCTTCCAATTTGATCCAATATTTCTATAGCTTTAGCTGTATGGTCTAAGTCAGGATGGGTTAAAAGTATAAACTCCAAGGGTTTATTAGTATACATTCTGATTTCTTTAATTACATTGTTTTGTTTACCGGTATCTATTAAGCCACAATTACTAAGGTGATCACAAACTAGAGTAGAGTCTCCTTGTCCAATATTCAAAAATACCAAGTAATCTTCTTTTTTAACTGAGCTTACATAGTTTACTAAATAAGGTGTAAATACAAGTATAAAAATAATTAATATTTTATTGAGCAAATTTGGTATATTCATGATTTCTCCTACTAGAAATAGATTTCAGGGTGCTAATTAATATAGCTATAAAGATCGCAATCTGAAGAAAACCATTTGCGTAAGAAGACAATTGATTTAATGAGTCAAATATAATTCTAATTAGTAACTCAATAAGACTTACTAAGAATTCAAATTGGATATTTATATAACTTAGAATATATGCCAAAAATGTACTGATAAAGATAATTGGATAAATCAATCCAAAAACTAGATTTGCAATAAAATCTGGGCTATCAGAGTTAAAAATTGCAGCAGATATAATAAATATTAAGGCAAGTTTCTTGAGTTCATTGTTAAAAATAATACTTAAAGGTTTAAGCTCGAGTAGTTTATAAAGAATACTAAAGCCTATACTTAACCATAAGTTTTTACTACTCAAGCTGTTTGGATTTAGGCAAATAATTACCACTAAAGTAATTAGTAACTTATTTACAAATTTTATCGGTCTGCCCACAATAGTAGAGTAAGTGCCAATAAGCATAAACAAATATGCCCTCATAGCGGCTAGGTTAAATAGTCCAATAAGTAGTATGTAATAGGTTTGAATTCCTAGAATAAAAATATTTACTATATTCTTATTAATATATTTTTTAAAGAATTCAAATAAATCTTTAATAAGTGTGAAATTTGCACCAGAAATACTGACTACGTGTAAAAGATTAAATTGTTTAAAAATATCATAAGTACTTTTTTGTAGTTTTACTTCGGATGTTCCTATCGTAATTGATATTAAAAAAACCACTATATTATTTGGGAAAAAGTTAGTTATAAAGCCATTAAAACTTAGATATAACTCAGCGTGAATACTTTGGTAGATAGTAATAATTTCGATTTGATTGGATGCGCTTTTAAGTATCAATATAAGAACAAATAATGCTGTACCTCTTAAATTCTTTGCCCTAATACAGTATAGAACTATAAGTACTAAAATGATTGCTTGAATAGTCCAGGGGTTTGGAAAGGTATATAGAGCAAAGAATATTATAATAAGTGTCAACTCAATCATAAAATCATTGCAAGTTAGGGGAATTAAAGGAGTTTTTACTAGTCAAATCTGCAAGAAGAGTAGGTGCGGCTAAGTTAGCTATTATTTTGTTACTGAACATTAAGCCAATTTTTTGAGGTGAATTTATAAAAACTAGACCATTGATTTGCTTTGTTGAAGATACAAATAAATAAATGGCTACTAAGGCTAAGCATATAAGCGAGAGTATAACTAGGGTTAGACGAGGTTTCATTGAATACTTTTAATTAACAGTATTCTAATAGAAAGTATTTACAAATATTTTACTGATTAAATTTCAGTAATTTCAATTCTTTCAATTTTTATATCAGAAGATGGAAGATAGTTCGTATTATCTACTATAGAAGTATTGTTAATTATCTCAAGAGTATCAAATCCAGATTTGACCTCACCAATAACTGTAAATAATCCAGCAAAGTCTTCTAATCTTGAGTCCGTATTTTCTGCAGTAATAATAAAAAATTGTGTACTGTTTGTATTAGGTCCGTCATTGGACATTGCAATAGAGTACTTAGTAAGAGGTTTTGAATTTAATCCAATAGTTGATGTGTAACCCGCCTTAGTTAGATCTTCTTTTTGTTTTTGAGGCAAATTTAAAGAATCCCAATTTATTTCATCGTTTATAAGATAAGTAGTTTTGCCTTTGCCGTAATTAGTAATATCGGAAGTTAGGGTATTCCTATCCCCACCTTGAAACAGTAGATCATTTACAATTCGGTGTAGTTTGGTACCTTTATAGTATTCCTTGTTAGAAAGATATACAAAATTATTAACATTTTGTGGAGCACACTTAGCACAAAGCTCTATAGTAAGCTCTCCTACACTTGTAACTATTTTAGCTATATATGTTTTCTCTACATTTATTGTTAGAGTAGGTTTAGATAAGTTTAGAGGTATTGCTGCAGGATTATTTCTTCTTGTAAGAAATTGGTTTCCGACAACAATCAGAATCCCAAACATTATGATGATTCCGACTAAATATATTCCTGTTCCTCGACTTTGTTTATCCATTTGATTTAATTTCTTTAAAATTTTCTCTTAAGTAGTTATACATAACTATAGCCGAAGCAACACTCATGTTCAATGAGTTTACTTTCCCAAATTGTGGTATTTCTAATAATCCATCACATTTATCAATTACGGGTTGAGATAAGCCTTTATCTTCAGATCCAATAATAAATAATGAGTTAATTGGAGTAGAGGTTTCAAATATATTATTACCACCTCTTTCAATTCCAAATACAAAGAATCCATTTTCCTTAAATGTTTTAATTGTATTGAATATAGGGCTTCTAATTATCGGAATATTAAATATTGCCCCGGTAGATATTTTAGCTACAGTAGGTGTTATTTTAATTTCAGAAGGTATTATTACCCCAGAAAACCCTGCACACTCAGCAGTTCTAATTATTGCTCCTACATTATGCTCGTAAGTAGCATCGGAAATATATATAAATCCATTCTTAGCATCTTTTAAAATATCTTTTAGATTAGATTCTTTGAAATTAATCTTTAAAGCTACTCCTTGAGTTTCCTCGCTACCAGTAAGTCTTTTTAATTCCTTGGAACTGATATTACGTATTGTTATATTACTTTTATTAGCGAGAGATTTAACAGTAGAAATTTTAGGGTCTTCGTGAATATCCGCCTGTAAAAATAATTCCTCGCATAAGTACGAGGAATTTAACGCTTCTATTACAGTATTTCTACCATAAATTATCATATATATAGGTATGTAGAATTAATGGCTGTGATTATTTTCAACTTCTGCCATCTTTCTTAGCTTTTTGTAGGCTTTCATTGAAACCTTTACTCTTTTTATTTGACCATTTACTTCTAATTTAACTTTTCTTAAATTAGGTTTCCATGTTCTTTTTGTATTTGGTGCTTTAAATCTCCAAACTCCTCCTCCTCCGGAAGCTCCTCTTTTATGTTTGTGACTTCCACCAAAAGCTGTTTTTTTACCTGTAATTTCACAAACTCTTGACATAGGATACTACTAATATATTAATATTGTTTTAAATGCTTGTGAATTTTAATTGATTTTGTGGTTTTTTACAATCTAATTTAACAAATAATAGCAAGAAAATAGGTATTAAAGTACATTTTTGTTTTATTACAGGAATATCCATAGCTAGGTGTAAGTTACTTTTTTTAAGGTTCAAACTTTGATTAATTACTCATTAAGTCAGATTCTAATTACGCATAAAAAAGTCTTTAGTTTAGTTCATAGACAGTAGCTATTCTTTTAGATATAATTACCGAGCCTAAAACAAAGGCCACTCTAGCTCAGTGGTAGAGCAGCTGTTTTGTAAACAGCGGGTCGTGGGTTCGAATCCCTCGAGTGGCTTATTCTTAAAACCGGGGATGGCGGAGCGGTCAATCGCACCTGACTGTAAATCGGGCGTCTTATGACTTCGGAGGTTCGAATCCTTCTCTCCGGAATTTTTCTTTCGTGAGCCGTTATAGCTCAGTTGGTAGAGCACACCCATGGTAAGGGTGGGGTCTGCAGTTCAAGTCTGCATAACGGCTATCTCTATCATCTGCTATCATATATAGATAATAAGATTTAATAATCATAAATGAGTTTTTTTGATAATTTTCTATCTAAATTTTCCAAAGATATTGCTATAGATTTAGGTACAGCCAATATACGTGTTTTCGTTAAAGGCAAGAAAGATATCATCAAAGAACCATCAATAATTGCCATGAATCTTACCAACGGTAAAATTCTATCTGTGGGCAATGAGGCAAGAAAGATGGTGGGTAGGACTCCTTCAAATATAAAGGCAATTCAACCTTTGAAAAACGGAGTGATATCAGATTTTGCTGCCACTGAAGCTTTAATAAAATATTTTATTTCAAGAATTAACAAAGATTCTTCAATTTTATCTAAGTTAATTAAACCAAGGGTTGTAATTGGAGTTCCAACTACTGTAACAGAAGTAGAGATAAATTCAGTGGTAGATTCTGCAAAATCAGCAGGGGCTAGGATTGTCTATATTGTAGAGGAACCTGTTGCCGCGGCTATTGGTGCAGATTTAAAGATTGATTCTGCAAATGGAAATATGATAGTAGACATTGGAGGAGGCACTACAGATATTGCTTTAATCTCTTTAGGTGGAATTATTAAAGACAATACAATTAAAATCGCAGGAGACGAGATGGATAACTCTATAGTTGAATATATTAAAAATAAGTACAATTTACTGATTGGGATAAAACTAGCGGAAGATATAAAGATTAATTATGGATCTGCAATTGCAAAAAATCCAGAGCTAAAAATTGAGGTTAGTGGACAAGACATGATAAGTGGATTGCCAAAATCTACCAAAATTTCTAGACCAGAATTAACCGAAGCCTTACTTCCAGTATTAGATAAAATTATTATTGGTATAAGAGAAGCCATAGAAGCTGTACCTCCTGAGATTTTATCTGATTTACTAAAGAGTGGAATTTACCTATCAGGTGGAGGAGCTCTTATTGAAGATATCGATAAACTTTTTTCAATTAAGCTAAAAGTTCCATTTAGAATTGCTAAAGATCCCTCAATGTGTGTTACTAATGGAATTGCAAAAATGATGGATAGAGTAGATTTATTAGAAAAACACCAAATTAAAGATCTTATCCTTAAATGAGTAAGAATATAGATATAATTAAAATTGATTTGAATTCTAAGTCTGTAGAGAAAGGCAAAAGACAAGTTTTATTGTTTGTTTATATAAGTCTCGTACTCATAACTTTTATTATCTTACTTTTTAGAGGGGCGGAACTACAGATTAATGCCAGTTCAGAATATTATGATTCATCGCTAAATCTTTCTACTTTCAGAAAATATATACCAGCCCAAAGAGGGCTCTTCTTGGATAGGAATTTGAATATACTAGCAAAAAATTACCCTGACTATTCTTTATATTTATTTAAAAAGGAATATACAGTGGAGGATATTATTAAAATTAAAGAATTGTTGAAAAATATAATCCCCGATGAACAGTTAGATACTATCTTGGAATTAATTAAAACTACTGAGTATGATATAAAGCTAGCTGAAAATCTTAGCTATAATAGTTTAAATGGTATAAAGTTTGCAGGGGAATTCGATGAGTACTTTTACCTAATAAATCTTCAGAAAAGGGAGTATTTATATCCTGAAGAGTTCTCGCATTTAATAGGGTACACAGGTAAAACCAACGGTAGTGATACTGCTAATGGATACTCCCAATTTGATCAGATAGGAAAGTATAAACTTGAATCCCAGTTTGAAGACGAATTAAAGGGAGTTAAAGGAGCAACTTATTTAATGGATGGTACTCAGAACTCAATACCAGCAGAATCAGGTAATAATATTGAGTTAACTATAGATAAGGATTGGCAAATAGCATTATATAAGATAATCAAGAAACATTCTGATGAATATAATTCAGCAGGTGGGGCAGGTGTAATAATAGATAATTCAAACGGGAAAGTTATGACTATAATTAGCTATCCTGGGTTTGACTCAAACCTTTTTATTACTGGAATTAGTAATGACCAATATGATTTATATTCGGAAGATAGAAAGTTGCCTTTGATTGATAAATCTATATCACTACAAATAGCTCCAGGTTCAACATTTAAGATTATTACTGCTTATACTCTTCTTGAAAATAATATTGTAGATCAGAATACTTCATACTTTTCAAATAGGTGCCTACAAGAAGTTAATTTTGATTTTTGTGAGTATCAAAAATATTTTTATGGTCAAATGAACATCGTAAGAGCAATTTATAAATCTAGTAACCTATTTTTTTGTGTAAATTCATTAAAACTTGAAGAAGAAGGGAAGCTTGATAAATTATTTGAAGCAGAAAAAGCTTTCGGATTGGGTCAAAATACCGGTATAAATATTGATGGGGAATTGCCTGGTAATATAGATACCCCTGAATATAAAAAGGCAAATTTTGATTTAGGTTGGTACTCAGGTGATACTTGCAATTCTGTAATTGGACAAGGCTCAAATACTGTAACACCAATCCAAATGGCTTTAGTTGCTCAAACTATAGATAACAAGGGGAGGGCTTACAAACCAAATGTTGTAAGTAAAATTACTGATTCATTTGGTAATACAATTCAGGATTTTGAACCGGAAATTTTGAGAGAAATCTCTATGAGTGGTGTGACAGTAAATCTTATTAGTGAAGGAATGTGGAACGTAGCTAACTATTGGGATGGTACAGTTTATCCATTTTTAGGAGGTTTGCCAGGTAACATTAGGGCGAAAACCGGAACTGCTGAGGCAAGTGAAGTTTTGAAAGATGGATCTATAAATAATACGACACATGGCTGGATTATTGGGTCCTTTGATTATGAAGGCAAATCCTATTCTTTTGCACATGTTCTTCATTTAGGTGGAGGCGGATTTTATGTTGGCCAAATAATGAGAGATTTTATTAATTGTCTATATTCTGATTTCCCCGATACCTGTAAGTAAAATTTTTGTAAGAAGTAACTTCTACAATATTTAAATGAATGAATTAAGAGAATTTACCTTAAGGCTTAGTCTATGCCAAAAAATAGGTCCAAAAAAGATAAAACAGTTATTAGATAGATATTATAGCATTGAGGGCATATTCTTAAATTATAGTAAGGATTTATTTTTCGCGGCAGAGTTAGCTAAGATAGACCTAAGTGTCTTTCTGTGTGAGATACAAAAACGTAACATTAAATATATTTGTTTTTGGGAAAAAGAATATCCTTTACTCTTAAAGGAGTGTAATGATTTCCCTATTATAATTTATTATGTTGGTAACTCAGAACTTTTAATAAATAACGAATGGATATCAATTGTAGGTACAAGAAAGATTACTTTTTATGGTAAAAAGATTTTGGATAGTGGGAATTTAGTTATATCTGAAATGCCACCTGGTAACTCAAGTCATAATGGATTATTTCCCAGGCGCAACAGAATTATTGCAGGACTATCTAGTAAAACAGTTGTAATTGAAGCTGGAGTTAAAAGTGGAGCCCTAATAACAGCAGATCTTGCCTTTAACTATAATAGAGAGGTATTTGCTTATCCGGGAAATATTAATAGTTGTATGTCTATGGGTTGTAACTATCTAATTAAAAATAATGTTGCGCAATTGATAGAATCTCCTGCAGATTTAGGACTCAATTCTAAGGATATGAGGTTAGTTTTAAAGCTTAATCCTATTGAAAGACAAATCTACTATGCTATACTCGCCGGACAAAAGAGTCTAAATGGGCTTTCGAAGGCTTTAAATTTAGATATACAATTTATATCCGAGATTTGTACAAATTTAGAAATTAATGGTATTTTAAATACTGATAATCAAAATCAGTTTTATGTAAGTTAGCTAAAAATATGCAATTAGTAATAGTAGAGTCGCCTTCAAAGGCAAAAACAATTGGAAAGTATCTAGGTAAAGACTATGTAGTTAAAGCCTCTAAGGGTCATGTTGTTGATCTTCCTAAGTCCGGCTTGGCTATAGACGTAGAAAATAACTTTAAACCCGAGTATGTAGTTACAAACCCTAAGTCATTAAATGAAATTAAAAAAAGTTTAAAAGATGCAGATAAATTAATACTTGCTGTCGACTTGGACCGAGAAGGAGAAGCAATTGCCTGGCATTTAGCGAGAGAACTTAAACTAATAGATGAAAAAGGAAATCCTAAAGGTAAAAAACCAATAGAAAGAATTGTATTCCATGAAATTACTAAGGATGCCATTCAAGAAGCAATAAATCATCCTCGAGATATAGATATAAATTTAGTAAATGCTCAACAAGGTAGAAGATTGTTAGATAGATTAGTGGGTTATAAGCTTTCACCATTACTTTGGAAAAAAATATCATTTGGATTATCTGCAGGTAGAGTTCAATCGGTTGCCTTAAGACTTGTAGTTGAAAAGGAAGAAGAGAGAAATAAGTTTAAATCAGAAGAGTATTGGACTATAGAGAGTGGCTTGAACAAGAAAAAAGGTAACAAAAATATAAGTATTAAGTATATAGAGTCTAAAGATCAGATTGAATCAGAAGATATTAAAATTAAAGATAATAATGATTTAATAAAGTTTAACTTAGCTAAGATTAG
>Ga0163148_10000850_pt1 | contig 41367 bp, 25 predicted proteins | sample OliLakLV19MP7P2_FD_148606 | JGI IMG/M metagenome (GOLD analysis project Ga0163148, IMG submission 148606) | Freshwater microbial mat bacterial communities from Lake Vanda, McMurdo Dry Valleys, Antarctica- Oligotrophic Lake LV.19.MP7.P2 | ecosystem: Environmental > Aquatic > Freshwater > Lake >... | reverse complement strand
GCCGTATCCGTGCCGACGAACCGGGCGTCATCCGGATCGATAAAGCGTTCGACGGTGTAGCTGCCCCGCCATTCGCCGGTGACCTGGTCGCGGCCGGCGACAAAGGAATCGGCCGGCGACGTTGGGACTTTCTGAAGGCTTTCGACTCTCATGTGAATGGTGTAAATGTTCGATTGGGTGGTAAGTTTACTGTAGAGATCCGCGTAGGGTTTCTCCCGCAGGTTATCGCCAGTGAGTCGACGGGTGGACCAGAACCCTGAAACGCTCGTGGCACCCTGGGGAACCAAGGGGATCGTGGTTATTTCTCCGGTGGAGATGAACGGTTTGTTGGCCGCAAAACGTGCGGCAATCAATTGCTGGGTTTTATCGAGATCCACATTGTGAGTTGTCTCGTTGGAAAATCTAGGCACCAGGCCCGGTCCAGCCCATGGCCCCTTATAGTTGACCAGTTCCGGAATGGCCCGGACTTTCACGGAATCGAGCGCAGCCCGAAGCGCGGTGGTGCGGATGATGTGGGAAAAGGGCGCGATCTGATAATTAAGGTTGATCCGGCCTGCCGTGGAAAACGGTTCGCTAAGGGCATAAGGCTCGACGGCGGGCATGGTGAACAGGTCGAGCCAGGCGTGATCAGGCGGTGAACTTCCATTGGCTTGCCCGGGGTGGGTGTTCCCACTCATCTGCGCGGCGGAGACGGGGGAAAAAAGAAGAGTTTGCCAGGGTTGCTTTCTAATCACCCCGGTCGGGAGCGATCCGAAAAGAATCGGCGAGGTGATGTAGCGGTTGGGAGTAAAGGTAAGCGCTGCGGCGATGCTAGTCTGAGACTGCGAATCATCCATATAGACCATGGAATAATAAGGAGCATAATTGCTAGGGTGGCTCCAAAGGGTATTCCCTTCATCCGGTTTGTTGATATACGGCCCGTCTGGATAAACACCCGTTCCAGTGTCCCAGTCGCCGGGGGCAGCATTGCTCATGAACGCACCATTTAACCCATTGGGGACGTTGGGCGCAATGGAAGCCGGGTAGGCAAAATTCTCCAGCAAAGCCCCGCTCAGTGTGGCGCCGCCAATCGGTGCCGTATATTCCCCTTGCCCGCCACCCCAGATCGAGCTGACGTTTCTGCCGCGAAGGCTGTGCACACGCAACTCTGTCGGACTATTGTAACGAGCGAGGTCAAATGGTTTAAACACATCGACAGGAATCGCGGGAGTGGCTGCCAGCACCCGATAATCGGCATAGGCAGAGGCCGGATCCACTTCAATGGAGCGGATGAGACATTCATTAGCCGACTCCATGGACCTTCCCCAGTCGTTGACGTCAATCGTTTGAGGGGTGGGCCAGACCCCGGTGGGGTTGGGAAATCTAAGGGTAAAGGATTGAACGGTAGTGCCGGTACCCGTGGCCGGGTTGGCCCAGAGATTGGCGGTCTGTGTGGCGATGGCCTGAAGTTCTACGGTGATGTCGCCGGTTTGAGTAAATTGCAGCGGGAGTTTCGCGCTGGCGGGGTCTGCGGGATTACTGTAGAGCGAGAACCAATTTGAAACATGCAGCTTGGGATTTTTCTGAGCGGTGGCCAGGAAAGCCCATACCCCGCTGTGGCCTCCCGTGAAGTTGGCATCGCGAACTCCAACGCCCTGATCAAGCTTGCCATAGAAATCCACCGTAATGACATCGTTGGGATAGACGCTGTTGCCGTTGACTTTTAGATGGCTCATCCCCGTGATCCTCAGGCGATAATAGGAGTTGATGGAAAGATAACCCTGGGACGGAACGAAAGGCTCGAGAGCAAAAAGCATCTGGTAGCGATCAAAATTCACAGCACCCTGGGGATCCTTGTCTCCGTAAATCACCAGGGCCGCCTCCGTGAAGGTGGTGAAGCGTCCAAAGCCCTGCGTCGTCCCAATCCGCGAGGGCGTGACCAGACCGAGCAGGCCGTCATCATTTCTGCCTGTGTAACTTTCACCACCTGTAAAGGGATTTCCGTAGCGAAGATCGCGCAATAAAATGCCAGCGCGGATGTAGTCGAACATTTGGGTGAGAATTTGATCTCGCTCGGCGGACGTATATTTGGCAGCCAGACTTCCGGGATTGCCCGGTGCGGTGGCATCGGTCAGCCTTTGCAGGTAGCTATACATCCGAAGGTTATTAGCAAGCAGGGCATCCCGCGTGGGAGAACGGCTATTCCAGTAGTTATTGCCTCCATCCCCCCGGAGAAAGGCATAGAGCTTGCCGCCGATGGTTGAACAAAACCGGATGAGGTTATTTTGTGGATTGACCGACGAAAAGCGTATCGGCCACATGGTGACGCGGGGCTGTTGGAAGAGGTTCAAATCCGGGGATCGGCTTTGACTGGTCAAGAAAAAGCGGAGTTGCTGAATCTGTGCCTGGTTCAGGCCAGAAGACGTCCGGTCAGGTTTGAAAGCCAGTTCGTCTAAGGTCGTGTAGAGACGGTCTTTATCTAAAGTTACCGTTTTTGTCGGATCATCCAAATCCGGGTCGGGATTGGGCTCCACCCGCGGCGTCATCGCATAAATCCGATTCCGGTCAAAGGTAGGTTCAACAGCTTGGATGGTGGAAAGAATATCTATGGAGGAAGGATGACCAGGAAAACGTTGAAATTCACTGACAAGCGGCACCGTGCGCGAATAGCTCCAGTCCTGATTGCTCATGGTCCGGGGGATGTCCCAGTAAGTTCCTCCCGATGCGGTGTTGATATTGAGCTGACTGGAGGTGTCATCTGCCCAGAATGCCACCCGTCCCCTGATGGGATTACTGACCGTCGCTCCTGTCACCTTTCCGGCGGCATCGGCGACACTGAAAGTTCCGTCCTCCAAGAGGTAGAGCCAGCGCACCGGCATAGCAACGCCCAAACCATTATTGTTCAGGAGGTGCGCGGCGTTATTATTTAAACTGAACCCAGGCATGGCTCCGGCCACGGCCAGGGCGGGAACAACCGGATAGATCATGACTCCCGCTTGGTTCGGCATGGGTTCGTTGAGGTCCGTAAAGCGCACCGGCTGGCTGGCCCAATCCGCAGGCACTTCATTCGCGAGCTGCGCAACGGGATCCCAGTCACCATCAAAGATCATGTTGTCCGAGGAATAGAGTTTATAGGCACGCACCCCTGTTGGGCCGGCCGCCGAGCCGGTATAGGTTCGGATCAGCCCGGGTTGGGAGATCCATGCGTAGCGTTTGGAAGGATCAATCGCAGTGGCTTGAGTGGAGGAGCCCCTGGCCGCATCCATGGTCGCCTGGGTGATTTGCGAGGTGGCAAGATTGAGGGTGGAGTCGGCCAGGGTCTGCAGGATCACGCCGGTGGCGTAGCCCTTGGTGATACCGCGGGTCGACCGGCTGCTAAAAAGGAAGACCACCACGAGAGTTCCGAGCAGGGCGAGAAAGGCGAGCGTGAGCACCAGGGCCATGCCGCGGGAGGATTTTTTTAAGGTTTTCATTTTGAGTCGGCCAGAGGGATATCGGTTTCAAAAATCCGGTAGGTGCAGGCAATCGTATTGCCAGCGACGTTCCCGGGCTTGGCCGCGAGGATGCCCTCCAGCTTGGCGAGGTCGCTCCGCAGCAGCGCCTCGGTGGTCCCGGTTCGGAAAAGACCCAGATTATCCAGATCGAATGGCATCGTCGTGGAATTTCCCTGCAACTTGATGGCCGAAGCCTCGTCTATGGCCACAGCGATCACCCGGATCGAGGGGGGGAGGAAGTGGCGGGTCGACGACGTGAGGACACCTTCGCGCGAATCGTAATTATAAGCTCCCCCGGGATTCCATGACTCGTTGACCACCTTGACGAGCGAGAAAGGGTCCGTCAGATTTTGCCCGGCGGGCTTGGGGAGGAGGATGAGCGCCACGATGTTCTCCGCCAGAACGGAGAGATATCTGTCGGCGATCAAGCCGTCACGAAACCATTTAAGCCTCGTGGCCGGCGGGTCAATATCGGTGGTCTTGTAAACCGAAAGGCTGGTCGTTGGTTCCAGAAACTGCATCAGGCGAAAGCGGTAGCGAGGGGTTGAAGTCGTGCCGAGAACGGTTGGGCGCTGTGTTGGATCGTCTCCGAACCTGACGAAATAGCCCGTGGCATTGAGCGCGGTGAGGAGCGAGTTGGCATTTCCAGTGGAACCGGAAATCAGTGCGCCGGGATCGGCAAAGCCCAGCGGAGCCTGAAAAAAAACCGCATGGGTCCGCACGCCGGTCAGCTCTGTCAGTTCCGCTCCGGCGCCGCTGACAAAGTTGAGCTCCGAAAGGCGGAGGTAGTTGGCCGGGTTTCCCGGGTTGTCGTAGCCCCAATAGGAGTTCAAGGTCGCCTGGGCCAGCGTGCGCCGGAGCGTGTCAAATCCGGTCTGGGCAGCACGGGTGGCCTCTCCAGTGCCCTGAGCCTGCCCAAGTGCCCGCTTCGTATTGCTGAGGATAGCCGACAGCAACCCGAACAGGATCAACATCACGGTCATGGCCGCCAATAACTCAAGAAGGGTGAAAGCCCGGGCATTCGGGCGGCTGTCTGCCCCGTGGCGGGCAGGGCGTCCCATGCCGGGGATTTTCATTTTAAAGTGGGCTTCCGTTGTTCCCTATCAGAGCACTGATCCGGGCGGTCTTTTGGCCGGTGAGGGAACGAATCTCCACAGTCAGCCGGGCCAGTTGCTGATGAGACGGCCCGTTTGATGCCGAGGGAACTGACTTGACAAGACTTGTGGCGACCTCGAACGCGGCGGAGTCCGCCGACGGCAAGGGACGTCCTTCGACACTGAAATAACGCCTCCCGCCGTGCAAAGCATCCAGTTTATCCCAAGGCGTGCGCTGAGCATTGGAAACCAAAGACTCTGTGATCGTAGCCTGCGAAGTCATAAATACGGAATCGCTAATCGACTGGAGACCCACAGGAATGACGCCAATCATAGCAACCAGGGCAAATGAAGTGATACCGAGTGCAATCACGACTTCTGCAAGCGAGAATCCCCGGGGAGATTTACGCGACGCATGCAGCCGACGAACGGTGAGATATGTATCAATAGCTCGCAAGGTCATATAAGAAGATTACGCCTCGTCTTTACAAAGTCAACATTTACTTCGATTACGTCGGAAATTTCATATACAAGGGGGGGAATGATTTATATTGATGACGTTTTGATACTGTGATACATTAATTTCGTGTTAAAACCGATTTCGTCCTTTCCACGGGCAGCCACCCCAATTAGGCAACAAGAGCCGATCGTAATCCAAGAAAACCAGATGATCGTCCAGCTTTTCCAGACCTGGCTGGACGAGGTGCTGAAAAAACAGGTGCTCGATGGGTCGGTGGATGACGGGGCTTTCGATGAATGGGGCACGGGTTGGTATGAGGGCCGCCATGCGGCTTACACGCTTGGACGGCTTGTTGCAGTAAGGGCGTTTAAAGGGGGCAGCGTGTTCGCCAAGGCTGGCTTGGATGAAGCAATCCTGCGGGGACTGGATTTTGTGTTGCGACGGCAGAACGTCCGGGGCGAGTTGGACCTGGGGGGCGCTTATTCGCCCAACGAGGCCGGGTTTCCCGTTCCCGCGCTGGCCGAGGGAATGAAGCGCCTACAGGGGGATCCCTCCTGCGCTGCCATCTGTGATCGGTTGCAAACGTTTCTTTTGCGTGCCGGCGAAGCCATCCTGCAGGGCAGCGCCTACACGGCAAACCACCGCTGGGCGGCGGCGGCGGGTCCCCTGGCCTGTCTGAACTCCCTCTGGCCCGACGACCGCTATTTACAGAAGATTGAAGACTATCTGTCGGACGGCATCGACTGCGATGAGGACGGATGTTGGTATGAGGAAAGAAGCGGCATTTATAGCGGCGTGGCAAATTACGCGATGATCGTTTTGGCGGAGAACCTGGGGCGGCCCGAGTTACTGGATCACGTGACCCGCAGCCTGGAATTCAACCTGCGATGCGCCCAGCCGAATGGCGAGTTGGACGCGACGTTCAGTCACCGGCAGGACCGCGGGCAGGCCGAACGGCTTCTGAGCGGTTACCAGATCCCCCGGCGCATGGCCATCCTGACCGGGCGGGGCGATTTTGCCTGGCTGGCCGACCGGGCGAGGTCGAAGGGCATCCACGTCGAGCACGAGCTCTATCCCCTGCTCTATGAGATTGAGAAGTATCCCGGCCCCCTGCCGACACCGACAGAGCCGGCTACTTCCTACGAGAATCATTTCCGGGGCATTCAGGTTTTCCGCAAGCGTGTGGGGCCGGCCGCCCTGACGCTGTCCGCAGATCGTGGCGGCCATTATTTTGACTCTGTTCTGGATCAGTGGGGGGGATTAAGGAGGAGCGAGGACTGGTTTCACCTCATGCACGGCGAGGCAGTGCTCCAGACGATCCGTTTTTGCCCCGCGTCGGGACGTCCTATTCAGCCCGATCGGCTGAGAGTGGTGGACTCTGGGGAATTTCGCCTTGAAGGGCGCATGGAGCACTGGATGCACACGCTCCATTTCCGCAAGGGCTGGCCGAAGATACCAATGCCCGTCGCGCTCGAACACGAGATCGAGATCGCATGGCGGGGAAGGGAACTCTCCTTGAACCTGGCTGTGCGCTCTCCGCAATTCCTGTGCGGAACACTCGCCTTGTGGGTGCGATGCGCGGCCGAGGTGCGGGAGGGAGGCAAACTCCTTGAGGGCTTTGTTCCCGGCCGGGCGATGGCCCTACAGGGGGGGCTACCAGTCGAGATTGAAGCTGGAGGGGCAAAAATCGAGATCCTTGGACTGCCGCCAGCCGACCACCGCAGGCACAATGTCGCACCGGATTGTATTCCCACCCATATCCACGAACACTCCGCGCCCCTTTTGCTGGGGCTGAGACTGCCGGTCAAGCTGGAGCTCAAGATCCGGCTGTCCGAGAGTGCCCAACCGCAAATCCCCACGACCCGCGTTAACGAACCGACCGTGTGAATTTTTCCTGCCACCTCTCCCGGCGTGGAGAATGTTTGAGACAGTCGTGGGAAAACTTTGCGGCACTGGGCCAAGTTTACGATTTCACGAAGTCCTGACTTCAATTAGAATTTTATGAACATGAATCGAATCCTGATGCTAGCCACCGGACTTTTTGCTTTCGCGCTGGAGTCCAGCTTTGGCGCAGTAAATGACAAATCGCTCCCCGAAATTTCGTTCAAGGGACACGCCCGCATCGGGGCTGACTTTGCCAGCTATCAGGCACCCACCGCGCCGTGGCGGGCGCAACCCGTTCGCGCCAATGTTTTTGACCGCTGCTACCAGCCGGGTGAGCCAGTGGAGTTGGCAATCACCCTTTCAAATCCCGGCACGACTGCTTTGTCCGTGGAAGGTGTCTGGCGTTGGCACCTGATCGGAGACCGGCCCTCGGACGAACTGGGCGGTATCGCCTATGTGGACATGGGCGTGGAATCCGAGGAGGTTCTTAGCTCCACCATGATCCCCGCCAATGGCGAAGTCCAGCTTGTCATCAAGCGCCCGGCTCCGAAGGACAGAGGGGTTTTTGCCCTGGTTCTGGATGACAGCGTCTCTGGAAAAAAATATTGGATCACCAATATTGCCAGCCTGTTTCCCGTGGTTTCGGGCATCCGCGAGGATTCCCAATTCATGGGAGAGTTCCGTGGATTCCGGGATTGGCAGATTGAGATGGAGGGTCCAACGCTTGAGAAAATGGGCGTTAAATGGTCGCGCGTCGGTGTGCTTCTAGGAGGACTCCTCCCGGCGAAAGACCAGTTCAACTGGAAAAGCCTCGACGAGCGCGTCAGGATCTTCAAACAGCATAACATCTTGGGGCTTTTCATGACATACAACGCGCCGCAGTGGATGCGGTCTACCTCGCGCATTCCCTGGAAGGGGGATGCGAAATCGCACAAAACCGATCTCTCGCCTTCTCCCGAGCATTACGGCGACTGGGCGGAGGTAATGCGGCAGGTGATCTCCCGGTATGAGCCTACTATTCGCGGCATCAATGTCTGGAACGAGCCTTGGGAGTTGGGGGGGATCACGGACTGGTCTGGGACGGGGCTCCACTACAGAGGCCTCCACAAGGCCGCTCACGAAGGCGCAAAGACCGCATCCAAAGGCGCGATGGTGGTCGGCAACGACTCCGACATGAACATCTACGACAACTTGATGTGCGACCCGGACTGGCAGAGCTACACCGACGGACTCACCGTGCATTCGCACGGCGGATTCAGCGGAAACTTTATTCACCGTCTCAAGCCTGAGAAGATGCCCTTGCTTAATACCGAGATGTGGTATTCCTCCCTCTCCAGCCGGACGATCCAGTGGCAGTTGATGGAACGCGCCAGAGGCTGCACTCAGGTCAACCTGATGATGCTCGGGAACTTCTTCACGTCTGGATACAAGGCAGGCGGCTATTTCGACCCCAAGGACCCGAAAAATATCCCGGACATCGTGCCTCATCCGAACGCGGTCGCCTACAATGCCATGACTTATTTTTTGGAAGGGATGCAGATCCCTGAAGAAGTCGATCCCTCCCATCTCCCGTATGCCCTGATTTTCGAACGCCAAAAACCCGGCGCAAAAGGTGCCGATCACCGTTTTGCCATGGTTCTCTTCGGGCAGAGCATCGATTCTGCGGACACGAAATTTTCCCAGAACGTGCCCGGTGCCGGGGCGACAGCGCTGATCACGCCCGGCCCTCAAGTCCTCAGCATTTTTGATCGCTTCGGAAGCGCGGTCAAACCCCAGGGGGAGGGACAATTCCGCATCCCCTTTAACGAGGAGCCGGTTTACCTGCTCTCCAATTCGCGCGAGGCACTCACGGCCTCGCTCAAGACCCTGCAGGTTGAAAAATTCGCATCCCCCTTCCAGCTTGCTGTCATCGATCCGACCGGGCCGATGAAACCTGGCGCGACGTTCAGCGTCCGGGTGCTGAATCCCCTGCCCCACTCCCAGTCTGGAACACTGCGTCTGCAGGCGTCCGAGGGATGGAAAATTGAACCCGCCGAAGTTGCCATTTCTAACCTTGAGTCGGGTGTCCGCCAAGAGGTAGCCGTGAAAATCACAGGAGTGCCCGCTGTTCCCGGAGCGCCATTGATTCTGACGATGAGCGCAGAAAGCGGCATCGGAAAAACCTCGGTGACGGACCGGGTGGAGTCCCGCGAAATTCCCCGGTTCACTCCGCCCGTCGAAGGCGGAGCCAAGGCGTGGGAATCTGCGGGGATTCCTCTGCGCGTCCTCTATACCAGCGATACGGCCGCCGAGTCGCTCGCCGCCGCGATGCCGTGGGAGGCCATCCTCGCCGCCCAATCGGACAAAGCCACCGGACGCTGGGCGGTGGCCTACGATGACGAGGCCTTGCACGTCATAGCCGAGCTGCATAGACCGAAGCGGGGTCCCAGGCCGTGGGATCAGACCCGGGATGACTGGTTTGTTCTGCACAAGGACGGCTACGCTTACGCGACGCCGCCCCGGCTTCCGTTCACGGGCGAGAATCTCCAACTGGCCATTGATTGCCGCGAGAATCCCGAGGACTATTTGTATCCCAAAGACAATCCGCTTTTCCGCCGCTACTCCCAGCGCACCATCGACTACCTGCTCGGCTTTTACGAAACCGAACAGGGTAGCCCGCAGAGCTGGCTTTACCGCAAACCCGGATCCCCTCTCTCCCACCGATACCCATTCTCCGAGCCGGCCATGAAGGCCCAGCGCGTCGCCACGGAAACCAAACTCCGTGTCACCCGCATCGAGGACGAAGGTATCACGCGTTTCGAAGTGTCCATTCCCTGGACCCTGATCCCGGAGGCGAAGCGGGGCCCAGGGACCACCCTCGCCGGGCTCGAGGTGAAGCTCACCCCCGACCGTTGGGATGGCCTGACAAGCAGTGCGGGACGGAGTGTGTCAAAACGCGACGGCCAGGTTTTCCAACCTTACTGGGTCGCGGGATTCTCAACCGCCTCGCCGTGGGGATTTTCACCTACAGAAAAATAGCGCTATTCTGGTGTACTAGGTGATTCACCGGCGCTTTGGCTCGGATTTGAAGAGGGAATCAGGACTACGTTGTGGCTGGAACTCCTAACAAAAATCCCACGAATCGTTTTTCCGGGGTTGAAGATGCTTCCGCAGCAACGTTCATGATTGCGGGGTCCAGGTGAAAACGGGTGTGGAGCACGAAACCGGGCGCTGATCGGTTGCGGTGGCAAACCAATCCGTGGCGGCTATGCCCCGCAAGACAGCGAGGAAACGTCCTCCGCCGCAATTCTCGATCGGCATCTCTTTCCATATTCTGGTCGCCCATGGTTCTCCCCGAAGACTTACATAGAGTCGGACATCCCGCAAGGGCAGCGGACCCGATGTTTCGAGAAGGACTCTACCGTCGTGGTCCTCCGCCACACGGATTCGCGGAAAAGGCAAACCTTGGCCGCGTAAATGGAGATCAAAGAAGAGTGCTTCCTGGGCCGTCCAAAAGGGTGATCCGGAGGTACTGCCACCTGCGAAAGCGGCCTCGTGGTTGGCGTTGGGTGCGACCATCAGCGAGGCGGTGGACGGCAGAGCATGGAAAGTTGATAGCACGGCGGGGGGCCAGAAGAAGGAATCATTGGAAGCTGCGGCAAGAAAAAAGGGTGCGCGGATCCGAGAGACCCGGGGAAGCGGGTCAAGCAGAGCGATCCATCGGCGGGAGTGCTCGTGGGTGATGCGCCGCAAATCCTGAGCAAAAACGGTTTCCTCGTAAGACCCACAACCGAAGAGGGAGAAACCAGCCGCAACTTCGGTGCCAAGCAGCGAGCTCAGCAGCAGGGAGGTGAATCCGCCCCAAGAGTTTCCAATCACTCCAAGCCGGGCGGGGTCGGCGTTTGAGTGGTGCTGAAGCAGTCGGAAGGCACGGATGGCAGTGGCTACGGCACCGAAGATGGAGCTATGGGAGGCATCCGGCTCAGCCAGCCAGAATTCGCCGCCGTAGGGTTTCGAGCGCCATGCCCCGGAAGAGTATTCCGTCTTCGCCGCATCCGCGATGCCCGGGAGATCCGGGGCGATGGCCACGTAGCCTCTTCTCGCCCATGCGATGGCACGATCCACCTCAGCGGCGCCCATTCCGCCATGCAGCACGAGGATCCCGGGATGGAGATGTGGGATGAGAGGGGCCGCAATGACGGCATGAGCTATGGCATCAGTGCTTCCAGGCCAGCCGGAGGCAAAGCGAACTCGTCGGATGGTGATGTCACCTGCGGTTTCGGTGATATCGTCAACGAGGGTGGGAGGGGGCTCGTTGAGGAGAACTTTCCAAATCGAATCAGGCGATGCGTTCATCACGGCAGGTCGGCAGCCTTTGACCCGACTAATAATCTATGGTTAGACTGATCGGCATGCGACAGGCAAGTGAATAGTTGCATTGTTATGACTTACCAAGAATTTGCTGTTCTGCCTAAAAATATCAAGAAGTTTTCCGAAGACCGCTACGGGCGGATGTTTGAATCACCGTTTGCGAATTCTATCCGCAAATGGATATTGTAACTTTTATCTGAATCGCGCTCCGGCTTGACCGCAGCATACAAAACGGACGGAAGCCCGTCCTCCAAATAGAGCTGAGGCCGCTCCATACGTTCATACTCGGTGTAGATCCCATCAGCCTGCAGTATCCGGCGTGTACTCACAATGGGATGTTCCTCAAGTGCCCAATCCATTGCATCAGCGGATGAAAAAAGGATTAATGCGCGCTCGTGTCCGGTGAAGTTGTGCGCCATGTCTTTCAGAATACAGAAAAATCTTCCGTCCTGGCACCAAAGGAAAGGGTCTTCCGCAGCAAAAGTGGCACCAGGGCATTGAAAGATCGGTTCCGGGTGTTTCTCAAAAGGACCTGTGGGTGAACTGGAAAATGCCACACCATGTCTGACCGAACCATAACGGGGTGCCTCCCCCTTGCTGCTGACCGCTTTGTAAATCAGGACAAAGCGGCCATCGGGTGCCTGGGTGCAGGATGGGTTGGTGGTAAGCAAGTCATCCCAGGCTCCATCCCTGCCTGGCAGAAGAAGCGGATCGGTTTGTCTTTCGAAAGGGCCGTCAGGATGGTTGGCGACTGCAACACCGATACGCTGCTTGTTCCGATGATCCCAGAATTCCCCATTGCCCTGATTTCCCATGTAGTAAAGATACCATTTTCCATTGGCCTGAATAACGGTTGGATTGTGGGCAACATCGCGATCCCACACATCCTCCTCCTGTGAACCCAATACCACGTTGCAATACTCAAACGGCCCCAGAGGATCGTCGGAGGTTGCATGAACGATCATGGAGTGGGTGACCCAGCCGTTGTGACCGGTTTCTTCAGGCCATGCGGACGCGTAGAGATGGAATTTTCCTTGAGGGTCACGGATGACCGACGCGCACCATGTGTGATATCCCTTCATGGTGAAACAGGAAACAGGATTATGGGGGTGAATTTTGAACTCTCTCATCAGCGTATTCCATAAGTTACTTCATCGAACGAGGAAAAGACCATCCATCCCGGGTGCTTCCGGGCTTACTAATAGATCCGTGGGTTAGACTACAGTCTTTGAGTCTGTGGAAGTCGCAGGCAAGGCGCGACAAAGGAGCATGTCCACCGGACCTGTGACTGAGAAGCAACGCAGCATGAGGATTCCACAGGTTCAACCCGTAGGGCGGGGGAGCTTTTGCCCCTGGCCGGTGTTGCTCCCCGCTCACAGCCCCCTGCGGGGAGGCCCGCTCCTCGCGCCTTGGCCAGAACAAAATCTCCCGCCGCAACTGTAGTCTATCCCGCAGATCTATTAGTGTGCTGTAGCGCATGGCGTGCGCACATCATGGGAGCGTTGCAAATAGGGCGCAAGTTCCTTGTGGGAAAAACCAAGGGAGTTGAAAATAGAAAACACTGCTATCGAGTCAATGAATGCCTTATTAAAGTCCCACGAATTGTTTTCCCTGGGTTGAAGATGTTCCGAAAGCGATGGGAACGGGCGCGGCGGGGCAGACCCCACTCGCCGCTCTGCACGAGACGAACGAGGAGGTGGATGGCTTCGCGCGCGAGCAGGTTGATGTCGGGAACCAGGCCGGTCTGTGTTTGGCCCAGAGAATCCAAAAACACGACGCCGAGATCCTGCGGAACCCTGATCTTGGGATGACGCAGCCAAGACAGCACTTGGGATTCATAGATCAAAATGACGTCGGGTTTTTGTTCCTTGAGCCAGTGCTTGAAACCAGCCTGACTCCACTCGTGGCTGGCGGTCAGCGGTGTGATATAATGGATTTCGGGGTGCTGCTTTTGGAAGACGAGGAGGGTCGCTTCCGGCATGTGTCGCATGTATTCGAGACGGTTTTCGGGCATGGCCAGTCCAATGCGTCGGTAGCCAGCCGTATGCAGGCGGGCGTAAAGTTCCAGGAGATCGTCGTAATAGCCCCGCTCGACCCGGTGCAGGGAGGGTTTCGAAATCGTTGATCCAAGTTCCACGCACGCGAAATGGTTCCAGTCCAGTCGAAGAACGGCGGGACTCCATTTAGTGATCGGCCCGGCCAGCAGGCCGCGCACACCACGGGTGTATAGCGTGCGGCTGAGTTTTTGTTGCGCGGATGCATCGGGACGAATGGTCATGGGCTCGAGCTCGTAGCCCAGCAAATGGGCGGCCTTCTTGGCTGCGGCGAACATGTCATGAAGCCACGGAGATTGCGGAGGGGGGCTGACCCCCAGCGGCATTTCGCTCAAAAAGACCAGGGTCTCACGCGGAGTAGCCTGGGTGGGACGTCGTGCGCGGGACATGAGCCGGGACATTTCCAGGTCCCGCACGTAGCCGAGCTCGTTGGCCACTTTTTCGATCTTCCGCCTCGTTTCGGGTGGAACCCGCCCCAGTCCGCGCAAGGCCATGGAAACCGTCGCAACGGAGTAACCGGATGCCTTGGCGATACTCCGAAGGTTGCATTTCGATGACGACATAAATTGCGGTGAACAGTTAACAATTATTCTCGTTGCGGCGGCAGAGTCCAGCAGGAAATATGAACGGATGAATCCAGAAGACAAAACTGTTCCGGTTCCGCTGCATCGCGGAATGAGTTTCGGCTTTTATGCCCGCAACGGCTACTACGGCTCCGCTGAAGCGCGTGTTCAGGTGGATAAAATGAAGGAGCTGAACATCGAGTGGGTCTGCCTCATCAGCACGGTGCTGCAGGAGACCTTTGCGGGTGGGCGGCAGTTCCGGGATTTCAAGATGACACCGGCCGACGACGAACTGCGCGACATCATCGACTACATCCACGGGAAGGGGATGAAAGTGCAGCTTCGCCCCATGCTCGAATGCTGGGACGGCACCCACCGCTGGCACATCCATTTTCCAGGAGACGGGCTGGTCATTCCAGGCAAACCGATCACCCATGCGTCGCGATGGTTTGAAAGCATGACCGACCGGACGCTGCACTACGCGCGCCTGGCGACCCGGGCCGGTTGCGAGGCCTACGGGCTGGACAGCGAACTCGACCAGATCGTTGGCTTCAACGACCAGTGGAAAGAGGTGGTCAAGGCGGCGCGCAGTGTCTTCACCGGGCACCTAACCAGCAGTCATACCGCCCTGGCGGATTTTCCGAAACAACTGGAGCGATCCGACCATTGGTGGTTCGACCTTGATTCGCTCGGCAACAGTTTCTACGATCCCGTGGCCGACAAGCCCGGCTCGACCAAGGCCGAAATGGCGGAGAAGCTTCAGGCCTCTCTCGCGCATCACCGCAGCATCGCCGAGAAATACGGGAAGCCGTATTACTTTGGAGAATGCGGTTGCTGCTCCACGGCCGGCGCGACCCGCAAGCCGTGGGGCTGGGACAATCCCGGCGGCTATGATGGCGAGGAACAGGCGCGATTCCTGGAGGCGGTGTTCGAGACCTTCTGGAAAGAACCGTGGTGGATGGGTCTTTATTGGTGGAAGTGGGAGGAGCAAAACGACCGCCCACAGTTCCGCTCCGACCCGCGCGGCGACAAGGGCTTCACCCTGGATGGCAAACCGGCCGCTCAGGTGATGAAGCACTGGTATGGAAAAACCGATCGCTGAGACCTCATGAACACAGATCCCGCAAACAGTCTTCTCAAGGAAGGACCCACGTTTCCCGCGGGCCTGGACGTTACCGGGGCGGAGGGAGGAAATTTGCTGAGTCTTTCGCTATGAACTTTCCTGCCCAGTTCTTATTGAATGGCCGCCGGGCCTTGGTCACCGGCTCCTCGCGCGGTATCGGTGCCGCCATTGCGATCTCTCTCGCCGAGGCGGGTGCCGATGTGGCAGTCAACTACACAGGAAGACGTGAGGCAGGAATTGACGTAGCTGAGAAAATCCGTTCCCTGGGCCGTCGCACGATTGCCGTGGAGGCCGATCTCGGGAGCGCGGACGGCCCGCAGCGGCTCCTTGAGGCTACACTGGAGGCGATGGGTGGCATCGATATCCTGGTTTCCAACGTGGCCATTCAACACCCCGAGCCGTGGCAGCAGGTTTCCCGTGATCATTTTGATCATCAAGTCACCGTAAACTGGCGCAGCGCTTTCGAGATGATCCAGCGTCTGGCACCGGCGATGATTCAGCGTAAATGGGGCCGCATCGTCACCATCGGCTCCGTTCAGGAAAGCAAGCCGCACCCGGAAATGGTCGTGTATTCCGCGCTGAAAGCCGCGCAGACACACATGGTGCGAAATTTAGCGAAGCAATTCGCGCCGCATGGCGTCACGGTGAACAACATCGCCCCGGGCGTGATTAATACTGATCGCTCCCGCGCCCGGCTCACAGATCAGTCTTACAGAGACAAGGTGCTTACTGGAATTCCAGCCGGCTTCCTGGGGGAATCCGGAGACTGCTCTGGAGCGGCCCTCCTGCTCTGCTCGGAGGCCGGTCGCTATATTACCGGGCAGAACCTCTATGTAGATGGGGGCATGAGCCTTTAGCCAAAACGTTCGCAACTTCAACCAACCAAACGCAACTGCATGAACAAAAACCTGAACGCCGATATTGAAGCCTACAAAAAAGAAGTGGGTATGATGAAACTTGAAAAACTCATCGCCGAGCGCGAGAGCATTTCGACGAAGGAATTTCCCGTGCCCCTCCCCGAGTTGCTGGCGCGCTACGAACAGCTCTACACCGGCGCGATCAGCGATGTGCTTCGCGAGTTCGCCTTGCTCGACCAGGCTCTGCCAGGCCACCTCAAGCCGCTCCGTCCCGAGCGCAGCGTGGCGGGACTTGCCTTTACCGTGAAGAGCGCTCCGAATGTGAAGATCACCGGAGAAATGAGCTATCGCACGCAGATGATCTCTGAGCTACCTGCCGACACGATTGTGGTATGGGACACCTCCAACGACGAGAAGGCAACACTCTGGGGTGGAGTCATGACGGCAACCGCCGTGGGGCTTGGCGTCAAGGGGGCCGTCATTGATGGTGGCATCCGCGATACGCATCAGATCATGGAAAAGGACTTTCCGGTCTTCTACAAACACCGCATGCCTAACGGCTCTCTAGGTCGTTGTCTCATCACCCACTACCAGATTCCCATCAAGATCGGGGACGTTGTCATCAAGCCCGGGGATGTCGTTTTTGGCGACATTGACGGCGTGGTGATCGTCCCGCGCGATATTGCTTACGACGTTCTGATTCGCGCAGAAGAAATCAAAGCCAATGAGAAAAAAATCTTTGGATGGGTCGCTGAGGGTCAGAACGTCAACGAGATCACCGAAAAAGGCGGGTATTTTTAATGCACCTCATCGAGTTTGTCTCACCGAAACCACATCGACTCTGGCCGCTCTGTCGGCAAATGGGGATCACCGACGTGGTGATCAAATGTGCCCCCGAGCTAACGGGACGGGCGGCTCCATGGGATCGCGAAGCCCTGGCCGCAACCGTCAAGGATCTCGCCGACGCGGGCTTGCGCGTGGTGGCGCTGGAAGGGGATCAGTTCGACATGTCGCGCATCAAGTTCGGCCTGCCCGGACGTGATGAGGATATGGAACGTTATTGTCAGATGCTTGCCAACATGGCTGCCCTGAACATTCCGCTGCTTTGCTACAACTTCATGGCGGGACAGGGATGGTATCGCGGCTCCGAGCGTGTCGGCCGCGGCGGTTCCCGTTGCACGTCCTTCCGGCTCTCGGAATCACCCCCCGTGCTTCCCGGCGCACCGCTGGAGGCCGATCGGCTTTGGGCCAACTGCGAATACTTCCTTCGCACCGTCCTGCCTGAAGCCGAGCGCCTCGGATTGCGCATGGGACTGCATCCCGATGATCCGCCGCTGCCTTCACTCGGCGGCGTCGCCCGCATTTTCGGCACGTTGGAGAGTTTTGAGCGCGCCTATTCGATCCTTCCCTGCCGCGCGAATGCGGTCACGTATTGCCAGGCGAATTTCAAACTAATGGGAGCCGACCTGCATGAAACTGCCCGCTGCTTCGGTGAGCGGATTGCCTTTGTCCACATCCGCGATGTCAGCGGCACGGCGGAGGATTTCGTAGAACTCTTCCACGACGAAGGAACCACCGACCAACTCGCTCTCTTTCGCCTCTATCATGAGCTGGCGCTTGATGTCCCATTCCGCTGTGACCATGTCCCCACCATGGACGGCGAGGGCAACGAGCCAGGATTCATCCCCGGATACGGCACACTGGGACGCCTCTTCGCCGACGGCTATCTCAAGGGGCTACTGCATGCGGTAAAGGAAAGCCCCGTCCGCAGGTGAAGATGAGTTTCGCGGTCGCATGGCGGATGCTCCGACTGACGTTCCATTCCATCCAAGCTTACAATACACCGCCCCGTAAGCCGGAAATTCTTATCAGAGCCAGGCTGGGAATTTCAACCCATTGCGACATGATTCTACTCGAGGAGCATGAATCCGAACTTGGTGACGTCGCCGGCGTTGGTGATGCCATCAAACCACTGCATCACGCGCACCCGTCCGCCGCCATCATTCTCGTTGGCAAGGAAGGACGCACGCAGCAGAAGTCCAGATTCGTAACGGAAGCCCAACATCTCGAACGGAAGGAAAACCTCGTAGGTCGTGGTGTTGCCGCCGTGGGTGACCTTGAGCGGGGTCGCGAGTTTTTTCCCGACCAGAGCGGAATCAGGTGAGGACCAGACCCAACCCGCTCCGCCATCCGATGTGGTGAGGCCGATTTGGGTGAGCTTTTTTCCCGAAGCCAGGCTGAACTGGATGCTGTCGCCGGCCCAGAGTTTGGAATCGGCGGGTTCGGGTTTGTGCGTCTGATCTTTCACCACAAACGTCGCAAGAATTCCCTTTTTGTCGTGCGCGAACCAGGCCTCGACCGAAAGATCGTCCGGGCTTGCCCAAAAAGGGGTGTTGGGATCGAAGGCCAAGTCGCGGATGTCGTCTTTCGACATGAGCGCGATACGTCCCGCGGGAGGCCGAGTCTTCGGATCCGCGCCGACAGCCAGCTCAGCAGCCAGGGGAATCACCTTGGCCACCTGCACGGTGACTGGAAGGGTGTCCTCCTGCAAGTCCGCCCCGGACACGCGTAAGGCATATCCGTGCATTCCCCATGCGATATCTGCGGCAAGCGGGATGGCGAAAGAGCGCGGAGTCACAACCCCAGTGGGTATCGGGATGGTGTCTTTCGCAAGAACCGAACCGTTCATATCAACGAGCTCTACCGCCAGCGTGACGGGCTTGCCCCAGATGTTCTTGAATTCAACCGGCAAGTTCACCGTTGAACCCGGTGCGCCACCGATGGATGCGGGATACTTGATATATTCCACCCCTTTGAAGGCCGCGATGCTCGTGGAAGCGTTACTGTTCAGATAGAGCGGATAGCCGGCCACTTCGAGAAGAATCTTGCCGCCGACAGGTTGGAGTTCCCGCGTGAGTCCGAACATATCGGTCACGGTCACAGGACCTGTCGCCATGAGCGGCTGCACAAATTTTGCGCCACGCTGCTGCGGCCAGGCGAGCCAGACGCGGGATCCGTCGTTCCTCGTAAATTGACAAATCTGCAACCGGGCGTCCCACTCAGCTTCACCGCCGGGTTTGGTGTTGGCCAGTTGGCGGATGAGTTCGTTGTAAGCTTGGCCGGAAGCTTTGATGCGTTGGTTGGACGTGACAAGGCCCCAGTTCTCATTGGCCGTTTTGCCGCCCTGGGGATCAAAAGTGTCGGTGGTCTCGAACCAGCTGTGGAAAAGGGAGTTTTCCTGGGACTTCGCCCACCCGGCTTTTTTCACAAGTAAGTCCGCCTGGTTAAGTCTCTCTTCAGAGCTCAAGTATGAAGTGTGGCCGGTCTCCGAGTTCCCAAGCTTTTGCTTCTTAAGCGGAACCCCTCCCTTCTCCAGCCACGATTCGACCTGACGCTGTAGCTGGATGAATTTCTCCAGCGTGCCGTGGGAATGCCACACCGTGACATCCGTTTCTTTCGCCAATTCGACATACATGCGTTCGTTGAAATCCTTCTTGTCTTTGCCATGAATGACCGTGTTGCCGCCAGTGCCGATCTGCACCCCGGGAATGACCTCGCGAAATGCCTTGCTGAAGGCCCGGTGCATTTTGAGGTAGGTGTCTATCTCGGGAATAAAGCAGAAATCGGGAAGGTCGGGCTCGTTATAAAACTCAATCGAAACGATGGAATCCTTGTAGGGAAGAAATTTCTCGCGGGCCTGTTTCTTCAGCCATTCGGAATAGGCTGCGTAATCATTCGGCTCACCGCGATCATCTTTGGCCCCAGGCATGCGCAGCTCGGGAGGCATCGTTCCAAACGTGATCGTCTGCAAAATGCCAGCCTTGATCATGTCGGGGTTGGGCTTAGTTAACCGATAGATATCCATCCCCATGGGAATGATGACATTTTTCAACAAAAAATCGTTTTCCGGCCCGGCAATCCAATCGGTGTGATGCTGGGCACCAAACCACATGGGCGTCGTATTGAGACGTTTGCCATTGAGGATCATCACCGGAATCTGATCAATCTCCTCGACGCTCAACCCCTCGCCTTCCAGCTTAAGCTTGGCCTGATAGTGCCCCGTTGAAAGCTTTCCGAAGTTCACGGTGGCTTCCTGACTATCCATCGCCGGAACCTTCAGCGGGATTTTGAGAGTCTTCACAGGAGATTTAAATTTAGAATCAAAGCTGTTGAAAAGCTGGACTTCAAGCGCGACGGTGAGAGGCGCTTCCGTTCCGTTGCGGATGAGATACTTCGGGGCCACGGGAGCCGAGGGTGCGTAGGTCATACCTTCATAAACCCTGCGAATCTGCGCGCGCATCGAGCGGCCCGCTTTGCCAATGGCCGCGATGTCATCGAGCAGGACATCCCCTTTTCCACCTTGCTCCGACTCCATGTAAATCATGTTCAGTCGGAAGGGGGGCTGAAGGGTGGGCAGGTTCGGAATCGTCGCCGCGTTGAGATCGACCCCATACAATTTCCATTCCGAACCCGTGATCGCCACGGCCGGGGTTTTGAATTTGCTCTGCTTCGCATCCAGCAGTTCAAACCAAATCGTTGCAGGATAGCCCTGCGGGTTTGCCCAGAATTCCAGCCGCTCGATCAGCATTTCCTTTTCCGTAACAAGCCACCGCTTCGCCCATGTGCGCTTGCTCTCGCTGTTGTTTTTGAACCAGTAACGGAACTCGCCCACGCCCTGACCGGCTTTCGCGCGCTTGGGATCGTTGATACCGCAGAGCCAGATATTCTGACCATACGACCGCTCGCCTTGCGGTTGATCCGTGTTGGTGGCCCAGGTGCGCCAGCTCCCGAAGTCCTCAAAATCCTCCAGCACATACCGGACCTTGCCACTGCCGGAATCGTCCGCAAACGTCAGTCCTGTCACCTCACTGAGGATGAAGCTGCGCTTTGTGCCTTTCAGCTCGGTCTTGGTCACGCGTAGCTCCAGGCCGTAGGTCTTCGGAATTGAACGACCAAAACGAAACTCTGCCGCCGCTCCGCCGCGAATGGTGGCGACCTTCATGTCATACTTCTTATCGCCCGTCGTGTCGGCCCAGATTTCCATCGTCTGCCACACGTAATTGCCAAACGCACCCGAACGACCCAGGCTGATTCCCGCCAAATGCTCCTGCACGGCCGGGAACCGCAGAAAGATCGAATCGGCCTTTCCCTCCTTAGCCGTGCCCTGCTGGGGATTCATCGAGGTACTCAGATCGCCATCCACCACCTTATCCGGGCCCTTGTCAGGCTCGGTTGCCAGCGTAGTGGTGGCCGTAGTGCCAGCAGGCAAGGCTTGTTGAAAAAAGAGGCCCGAAACCACCGGTGACACCGGTGTGGCGGGGATGATCGGCATGGCCGTGCTCGAAATCAGACCGATTTCATTCATGAAAAAAGCCCGCTTTATCTCCTTCGCGCTTTGCTCCACCACCCGCACATCCAACCCGTAAACCTTCTCCAACCTCCCCACGAAAAGATGATCGCCAACGCTTTTATCGCCGGGTCCCAGAGCAGTCGTCCCGCCGACTTTGGTGTCAAACGTCCCATCCCCATCAGAGTCCGCCCAGAACTCCATGGCAATGGGATAATAATTGCCAAACCGATCAGATTTTCCCGTCCTTACACCGCCCAAACCAGATACCGGAGCCGGAAACCGAAAGAGAATCGACGCCACGGCGTCGGGTGTCGGTGCGGAATTCCCCGCCCCAGTCATGAAGGTCTCAGGATCCCCGTCGATGAGATTTTCCGCCCCTTTTCCTTTCTCGACCGGGAACGATGTGGTCACTTTCGTGCCTGTCGGCAATGGCAGCGGGGATTGCCCCCAGCAAGGCGAACAGGCCAGCAAACATGAGAGAACCAGAAATTGGGGGTATGTTTTCAGACCACAACACAATATCTGAGACTTGATGAAATACGCGAGAATAATTTCCTTGTAACGAAATAATACCAATTAAAACTACCAAGCGACAAGTGTCCTGACAGCGAAATTACTTTATCAAATCCGTGGGGGATTTTGTTCTCCGGCGAGGCAGGAGAGCAGCCTTCTATCTGAACGATAGACGGCAAACGAGTAGCGAAGCCCGGAGATTAAAGGAACCACAGCCCCAAGGGGTTGCACAGAAAAAGGCCCGGAACTTTGTTGCGTTTCAGGTCGGGTGTCCTTCAGACACGCTCCCCTGCACGGCGCCGCATTCCACGCCTTTTTCTGTGCAAATTTAATGAAGGAACTTCACTGTCAGGACACTAGGCAGGATGATTTTGGTTTAAAGAAGCAAGAACCTCCCACCTGCCAGGCCGGACATCCTCAGAGTCGCCCAGGGACACCTGCCCAGGCCTCCCCATCGCTGTGTCCCCCGCTCAAATTAATTTGGTAGAAAACAGTGCAATTCTATAATCAGCAAATGATGAGCCGACGCTGCGCAAAACCGGAGTCAATGGGCGTATCGCATCGTTCTATTCTAGGAGCATGAATCCGAACTTGGTGACGTCGCCGGCGTTGGTGATGCCATCAAACCACTGCATCACACGCACCCGCCCGCCGCCATCATTCTCGTTGGCAAGGAAGGACGCACGCAGCAGAAGTCCAGATTCGTAACGGAAGCCCAACATCTCGAACGGAAGGAAAACCTCGTAGGTCGTAGAGTTGCCGCTGCGGGTCACCTTAAGCGGGGTCGCGAGCTTTTTTCCGACCAGGGCTGAATCCGGCGAGGACCAGACCCAACCCGCTCCGCCATCCGATGTGGTGAGGCCGATTTGGGTAAGCTTGTTTCCCGAAGCCAGGCTGAACTGGATGCTGTCGCCGGCCCAGAGTTTGGAATCGGCGGGTTCGGGTTTGTGCGTCTGATCTTTCACCACAAACGTCGCAAGAATTCCCTTTTTATCGTTCGCGAACCACGCCTCGACCGAAAGATCGTCCGGTCCTGCCCAATAAAGAGTGCTGGGGTCGAAGGCCAAATCTTGGATGTCGTCTTTCGACATGAGCGCGATACGTCCCGCGGGAAGCCGGGTCTTCGGATCCGCGCCGACGGCCAGCGCAGCGGTCAGGGGAATCACTTTGGCCACCTGCACAGTGACCGGAAGAATGTCTTCCCGTACGTTAGCCCCGGATACACGCAGGGCATATCCGTGCATTCCCCAGGCGATATCCGCAGCAAGCGGGATGGCAAATGAGCGCGGAGTCACACCCCCAGTGGGTATCGCGATGGTGTCTTCTACAAGAACCGAACCATTCCCATCGGCGAGCTTCACCGCCAGCGTGACGGGCTTGCCCCAGATGTTCTTGAATTCAACAGGTAGGTTCACGGACGTACCTGGTGCCCCACCGATGGATGCGGGATACTTGATATATTCCACCCCTTTGAAGGCCGCGATGTTCGTGGAGGCGTTACTGTTCAGATAGAGCGGATAGCCGGCCACTTCCAGGAGAATCTTGCCGTCAACGGGCCTGAGTTCCCGCGTGTGTCCGAACAGATCGGTCACGGTCACAGGACCCGTCGCCATGAGCGGCTGCACAAACTTCGCTCCGCGCTGCCGCGGCCAGGTGAGCCAGACGCGGGATCCGTCACTTCTCGTGAGCTGACAGGTCTGCAGCCGGGCGTCCCACTCAACCTCACCGCCGGGTTTGGTATTGGCCAGTTGTCGGATAAGTTCGTTATAGGCCTGACCGGAAGGTTTGAAGCGCTGGTTGGAGGTGATGAGACCCCAGTTCTCGTTGAAGAGATAGCCGCCTTGGGGATCGAAGGTGTCGGTGGTTGTGAACCAGATGTGGAAAAGGGAGTTTCCTTGGGACTTCGCCCACCCGGCTTTTTTTACGAGTGCATCCGCCTGATTGAGTCTATCATCGGCGTTCAGGCCCGAAGGAATGCCAGTCTCCGAGTTCCCAAGCTTTTGCTTGTTGAGGGGAACGCCTCCCTTCTCCAGCCAATACTCCACTTGCCGCTGGAGCTCAATGAATTTCTCCAGCGTGCCGTGGGAATGCCACACCGTGACATCCGCTTCCTTCGCCAATTCGACATACATGCGTTCGTTGAAATTCTTCTTGGCTCTGCCATGTATGACCGTGTTGCCGCCGGTGCCGATCGCAACCCCGGGAATGACCTCGCGAAATGCCTTGCTGAAGACCCGGTGCATTTTAAGGTAGGTGTCAATCTCGGGATTAAAACAGAAATCGGGAAGATCGGGCTCGTTGTAAAACTCCAACGACACGATGGAATCCTTGTAAGGAAGGTATTTCTCCCGGGCCTCTTTCTTCAGCCATTCGAAGTAGGCTACGTAATCATTTGGCTCGCCGCGATCGTGTTTGTCCCCTGGCATGCGCAGTTCGGGGGGCATGCCTCCATATCCGGCCGCCTGCAGTAGACCGGCCTTGACCAGGACTGGGTCCGGCGCGCCCGTTCGATAGATATCCAGCCCAATGGGAATGATGACATTTTTCGTCACAAAATCATTTTCCGGCCCGGCAATCCAATCGCCAGGATGCATGCTCCCAAACCACATGGGCGTCGTGTTGACACGTTTGCCGTTGAGGATCATCACCGGAATCTGATCAATCTCCTCGACGCTCAACCCCTCGCCTTCCAGCTTAAGCTTGGCCTGATAATGCCCCGTCGGGATCTTGCCGAAGTTCGCGGCGATCTCCTGGCTGCTCATCGCCGGAATATTCAGCGGGACTTTGAGTGTCTTCACAGGAGATTTAAATTTAGAATCAAAGCTGCTGAAAAGCTGGACTTCGAGCGCGACGGTGAGAGGCGCTTCCGTTCCGTTGCGGATGAGATACTTCGGGGCAACGGGAGCCGAGGGTGCGTAGGTCATGCCTTCATAAACCCTGCGAATTTGCGCGCGCATCGAGCGGCCCGCTTTGCCAATGGCCGCGATGTCATCGAACAAGACATCCCCTTTTCCACCTTGCTCCGAATCCATGAAAATCATGTTCAGTCGGAAAGGGGGTTGAAGAGTGGGCAGGTTCGGAATCGTCACCGCGTTGAGATCGACCCCATACAATTTCCATTCCGAACCCGTGATCGCCACGGACGGGGTTCTGAATTTGCGCTGCTTCGCATCCAGCAGTTCGAACGAAATCCTTGCAGGATAGCCCTGCGGGTTGGCCCAGAACTCCAGCCGCTCAATCAGCATTTCTTTATCCGCAACAAGCCCCCGCTTCGCCCACGTGCTCTTGTTCTCGCTGTTGTTTTTGAACCAGTAGCGGAACTCGCCCACGCCCTGGCCGACTTTCGCGCGCTTGGGATCGTTGATGCCGCAGAGCCAGATATTTTTGCCATACGTCCGTTCGCCTTGCGGCTGATCCGTGTTGTTGGCCCAGGTGCGCCAGCTCCCGAAGTCCTCAAAATCCTCCAGCACATACCGAACCTTGCCCCTGCCGGAATCGTCCGCAAACGTCAGTCCTGTCACCTCACTGAGGATGAAGCTGCGCATCGCGCCGAACAGCTTGGTCTTGGTGACGCGCAGCTCCAGGCCGTAGGCTTGTGGAACCGAACGATCAAAGCGAAACTCGGCCGCCCCTCCGCCGCGAATGGTGGCGACCTTCATGTCATACTTCTTATCGCCCGTCGTGTCGGCCCAGATTTCCATCGTCTGCCACACGTAATTGCCAAACTGATCCCCACGACCCAGGCTGACCCCCGCCAAACGCGCCTGCGCTGTCGGGAACCGCAGAAAGATCGAATCGGCCTTTCCCTCCCTTGCCGATCCCTGTTGGGGATTCATCGAGGTACTCAGATCGCCATCCACCACCTTGTCCGCCCCCTTGTCCGGTTCAGTTGCCAGCGTAGTGGTGGCCGTAGTGCCAGCAGGCAGGGGTTCCTGATAAAAGAGTGCCGAAGCCTCTAATGCCACCGGTGTGGCGGGGATGATCGGCATGGCGGTGCTCGCAATCAACCCGATTTCATTCATGACAAATGCCCGCTTCAGCTCTTTCGCGCTTTGATTCACCACCCGCACGTCCAACCCATAAACCTTCTCCAACCTTCCATCGAAAAGATGATCGCCCGCGCTTTTGTCGCCGGGCCCCAGAGCACTCGTCCCGCCGACTTTGGTGTCAAATGTCCCATCATTATCGGAATCCACCCAGAACTCCATGGTGATGGGGTAGTAGTTGCCAAACGCATCGGATTTGCCCGTCCTCACACCGCCCAGACCTGAGACCGGAGTCGGAAACCGGAAATAAATCGAAGACAAGGCCTCAGGGGTTGGCGCGGAATTCGGTGCCCCGATCATGATGGTTTCAAGATTGCCGTCGGTAAGATTCTCCGCCCCTTTTCCCTCCTCGGTCGGGAACGAGGTGATCACTGTTGTGCCTGTCGGCAATGGCAGCGGGGATTGCCCCCAGCAAGGCGAACAGGCCAGCAAACATGACAGAACCAGAAATTGGGAATACGTTTTCATGTAACGATAAATTATAAAGGATTACATAAAATACGCGAGAAAAATTACATTGCATCTAAAAGAAATATTGTTACGTATTTATTTCATACGTTGGACTTATGCTTTGCCTAATCCATGACCCGAAAAGATCAGACGAGGCTGGATGATTTCAGAAACGAAATCTCACTGCCTGTCTCACTAATGCTTCGTTTAATACTAATTCACGATTGCTCCTGCCAGAATCTTCTCTGCCAATAAACTCAACCTGTACACCACCACAATATGACCATCCCCTACTGCCGCCTGATTCTTGCCCTTTGTCTGCTAACCAATGTGACAGATGCGGCAACGCAAGATAACGCTCTCGAACGCAGCCGCGAACTGCTTGGTTTCGGCCAGCATGTGGCGCTCAACTTCCCCGGAGGGCTCGAAGTTGACCGCGGGAAACGCATCGTCAGTCTGCCGGCCAGCGACAAGGAACTCTTATTCGACATCAACATGACCGGCGATACCCGGCCGACCTTCCGCCGGGGGAAAAAGATTACGATCAGGGCTGAGGTGCTTAAGGGCAACGGCCTCGGCGCGGCGGTGTGCTTTATCGACGCCGCAGGCATGGAGTTCAGCACTGGTAACATCGAGCTCAAGCCCGGCGCGAACGCCCTGACCTGGGAGGTCCCGGCCAAGGTCGGCAACCACTGGGGTGCGCCGAGCGACGGCACGATCACCGGCGAGTGCCGCCTCACCCGCGTAATTCTCATCCGCTGGCCCAACAAAGAGCCGGCCGAGGTCCGCCTCGACGGCATCGACGTCACCGAAAACTACAGCCAGAGCGATCTGGTCGACGTCGCCCTGAAGCCCGACCTGCCGATGGCCGCGGTCGAGCCGGGATCCAAGGACGCCTTTCTCTCGCTTACCAACAGTCACGACGCCGCGGTGAAGCTCTCCTGGTCGCTGACCATCACCGCCGCCGATGGCCAGCAGGTGAAGGATGAACGCCAGATCACCATCCCGGCCAAAGGCGAGTTGAAGGTGCCGATCCCGGCCAAGCTCACGCAACGCCACGGTCTGCTGCGTTGCGACTGGAAGCTCACCGACGCCAGCGGCGAGCGCAGCGGCCAACTACGCCTGGCGGTCATGCGCTTCGCCGGCCCGGATAAGAGATTCCGCGACCACTTCATGTTCGGCTGCGGCGGACCCGATCACAAGGAGCGCAACGCCAAGCTGCTCCAACAGGTCGGCATCGACATCGTACGCTTGAGCGACGACTGGACCTACAGTTCAAGTGCTCCCGGGGTATATGACTGGAGCAAACCGCTAAAGGAACTCGACTTGGTCACCGACCACGGTTTAGAGGTCGTCTGGCTGACTGCCTACTGCCCGGACTGGGCGGCGGTTAAAGGCAGCAAGCCGGGCTGGCAGGGCTGGCTCGGGGCGCGCCCGCCGCGGCCCGAAGCGTGGCGCGAATACATGCGCCAACTGGCCCAGACCATGAAGGGCAAGGTCGGCTATTACGAGATCTGGAACGAGGCGGATTGGGGCTTCTTCTTCTCCGGCAACAGCGATCAATATCTGGAGATGCTGAAGATCGCGCACGAGGAGGTCAAGAAGGCCGATCCGGCCAACAAGGTCCTCAGCAGCGGCATGGCAGGCGACGTCGGTAACTTTGAGTTTCAGAAGCGCGTTGCCGTGGAGGGGAAGGACTTTTTTGACTATTACGGCTGGCACCAGCACGGAGCGTTTGAGCAGCACTTCCAGCCCAGCGTAGACGGCCGGGTCAAGCTCTTTACCGGGTTGTCCGGCAAGCCGGCATTCTATACCGAGACCTCCGAGCAGAGCGGGCACGATTGGAGCGGTCTGGTCTTACAGGGCGAGCAAGTGGTGAAAAAGATCGTCCACGCATGGGCACGCGGCGCCCGCGCCTACCAGTGGTTCGTCCTCACCGATTATGTAGAAACCTGGGGACTGCTCGGACGCAACTACGAACCCAAACCCGCCTACCTCGCACACAACACCCTTGTCAGCACTTTGCGTGGACTCAAACCGCAGCGGCTGCTTGATCTCGGCACCGACCGCTGGGCCTACGTCTTCGCCGACACGCCGGGCAAACGTCAGGTGGTGGTCCACTGGCGCGAGAACGCCAGGCTGCCAGAGGCCGACTTCCGCCTCGCAGTCGGCAGCGGATCCACCGTGTCAGTGGTCGATATGTATGGCAACGCCACACCCGAGCTGCTGGTCGCCGGCCAGATCCGCATCAGCCCGCGCATGTCACCTGTGTTCGTGGTTATCGATGGCGCTCCGGCGATCACCGCCGCCCTGCCGCTGGTCGTGCCGCAGCCATCTGGCGGCATCACCGCGGGCGCCCCGTTCACCCTTGCCAGCATCGTCGGCAACCCTGGCGACCGCGAGCGCACCTTGTTGCTCAAACTCGCCCTTCCGGCTGAGCTGCGGCTGCCTGCGCCGACGGCCAAGAGCCTCGCCCTGGGCAAGAACGCCCAGACCAGCCACCAGACCGACCTGACTGTGCCGGCCACGACGGCCCTGCCCTTCGCCGTGCTCAAGGGCACGCTGGCCTATGACTTGCCCGGCGCCTGGTCCGGCACCCTCTCAGTGCCTCTAGAGTCCGTGAGACTGCTCCCCACCGGTCCCATCGGCGGCCGCGCCCCCGATTTCGTGCTCACTAGCAAAACGGACATCATCAACCAATGGGACAACGACCCGATCGCCAAAGCCCGCCAGTGGCAGGGCCCGAAGGATCTCTCCGCCCAGGTGTGGGTCGCCTTTTATGACGGGGCACTGCGCCTGCGCGTTGTGGTTGAGGACGATCGCCAAGATAACCAGAATGTTGGCGGTAGCCAATCGTGGAAAGGCGACAGCCTGCAGATCGCGTTCGATGCGCCCGGACGGTTAGGCAACTGGGAGGCTGGTGTGTGGGAGCACGATGGCAAGGCCAAAAGGCACATCTTCCAGGCTATCGAGGGCCTGCCGAATCCATGGGAAAAGATCGACGTAAAGACCACCCGCCACGACAGCGGCATCACCTATGACATCGCCTTTCCCCAGGCCGACTTCGGTCTGACCGAGGCGGCTCTGGCCAGTGGCATCCGACTCAACCTCATTGTGAACGACAACGACGGTGAGGGCCGCCGCCAATACGCCCGCATCGCCTCCGGCATCGCCGACAGCAAGACCATGATATTCGCTCCCATGGTGCGCTTTGCGCGCTGATGCGTAAGGGGTGTTGCCCGCCCCAAATCCGCAGGTAAGCAAAAGGTAAAAGAAACTCGGTCCGGGTTCCCCGACATGTCGCCTTGTCTTGAGGTTCATGGTGCGGAAAACGGAACGTTTTTTAGTCTCGACGCCCTAGCCACCAGAACCGGAGAGAAGCAACCCCCGGTCCGACTTGTTTACGTGCTGGAAGGGTGATTCCGATCTTCCGCTCCCAGTGGCGACCTTGATCCCTGCCGGGTACTTATCCTCGAAAAAAGCGGATTTCATTATCGCTGATTCGGATCACGTTTTTGACAGCAATAAAAACGATCCCAAGCGGATAGCCTAAAGTTGGAAGGCTCCGGAGGACCTACGCGCACAGGTTTGGTTAGCTATTGCTGGTAGTGCCTTGGTCATGAAAATCGATGTCACGGATGAGCTACACAGGCAACCGAATCAGGCTTCCATGATGTGGCAGGCTCATAGTATTCAAATAGGCCTTACGTTGCCCGGCATGGAAGGGCCGTGGCAAACCGTCCCTGGGCGGTCTGATTCCGGTTAAAACCGGGCATACGCGTGGAAATCTCCTGCAGGATTGAACTCAGAGTATGCCAAAAAAATTGAGCTGAAGACCACACCACGGAACGGCCGTATGGTTTACGAGGTCAAGTTCCCCTTAGCAGGTTTCGGGATGGATGCCTTAAAACTCCACAACCGCGCTATCGGGTTTAACTTAATCGTTAACGTCGAAGATGGCAGAGGGCGGGAGGGATTTTGTTTCATCGCTGAAGGGCCCGGCAAGGATGAGGACTATGCTAAATGGCCGCTCTTGACCTTTGATTAGTAAATGTGAAAACTTCAATCTTCCCTAAATGAAAAACACCAACATTCCAGATATACTAACCAAAGCACGCTGGATCTGGCCGGATAATCTGCAATATGATTTGGTCAACGGATACGCGCTCTTCCGCAGGCACTTTCAACTCGCCACCGTTCCTCGGAAGGCACTCCTGCACCTGACCGCTGATCAAGCGTATCATTTGTACATCAATGGCCGGTATGTTTGTCGTGGGCCGGCCCGTGGGTATCAGAAGCATTGGCCTTTTGACAGCGTTGATGTGGCTTCTTTTCTGCGTAAAGGATCCAACCTGATAGCTCTCCGTGCCTATAATCCGGGTTGCTCCACCTTCCAATATGTCAATCAGGGCTTCGCGGGTATTCTGGTGGCTGCTCAATGGGGCCGGGTCACTCTACTCAGTGGTGAAAATTGGAAATGCCGCCGTCAGGTCGGGATTAAACGGGACACGGTCACTTCCAGCCTTCAGTTGTTTCACCAGGAATCCATTGATCTGCGAATCGAAGATCCCGAATGGATGCAGCCTACTTTTGACGACAAGGACTGGGGCAGCTGTCATCTCAGCAGGAAATGGAATAGCATGCCTTGGTATACCTTGGAACCACGGGGTATTCCCATGCTGGAGGAAACAGAGATCAGACCCCTCGTTTGTCTCGGCGAAGCGTCAGGTAAAAACCTTTCAGGCTGGGAAAATGCGCGCAACCTGGCTCTGCACAGGACACAGGAGGGCCTGGTTCACCAACCCGTTTCCAACGCCGCGCCTGATCGCGAGATTATGGCCGCTGGCAAAGGGAAGTTTCGCAGCATTTTACTGGATTTTGGTAAGCCCGTAATAGGCAGCCTTGTTTTGGAAATCGAAGGTGCCATGGGAGGGGAAACCATTGAATCGTTCCACACGGAGATCATCGACTCCCAACAGTTGGCTCCGATCTCTTCGGTCGATACACATTGTCGGACGGCCCTCGCTTCCCGTTTGATTTGTAAGGCAGGGAAGAACGACCACACCTTTTTTCATCCCTACGGATTCAGGTATGTTGTCCTAACAGTGAGGGAGAACGTAAAACCCATTCGTATCCGTGCACGTCTCCGCACAGCTTTTTATCCCCTTGAAAAAAAGGGGAAGTTTGTCAGCTCCAACAAAGAACTCATGCAAATCTGGGATTGTTGTGCCTGGACCCAGCGTATTTGCAGCCTGGATGCTTTTGTGGACACGCCTTGGCGCGAGCAGGCCCAATGGTGGGGGGATGCAAGGGTGCAGGCGAAAAATACCATCTTCTACGCGGGAGATACCCGCTTGTTCCGGCGTGGAATCGCCCAGATCGCCGGGCAGACCACCCCCAATGGCCTCACCTATGGCCATGCTCCCACCATGGCCCATGACTGCATCCTGCCGGATTTCACGCTGATCTGGCTTATCACCCTCTGGGATTATTATTGGCAGACGGGATCGACTGAGCCGTTCATCACCCACCAGGAAACCGTTGAGGAAGCACTGGCATATTTCGAAGGTCAACTTGATGCCAGGACGGGACTGCTTCCCTATGATTCGCGATACTGGCTTTTCCTTGATTGGACCTCCTTGTTGAAGGAGGGAGTTACCAGTGTTTACAATCTCTGGTATCTCATTGCGCTGGACAAAACGGCAGAGCTTTTTCGTCTATCCGGAAAACCGTCCGCCGCGCGACGTTTAGCCAAGGCTGCCCAGGCACTACGCCAGGCCTTAAAAAAGCTTGTCCAGGCCGATGGCTTGATCGGCGATGGTATCTCCGATGCTGGCAAGCGGGTCCGCACGACTTCGATTCACGCTCAAACGCTTGCTTCCATGGCCGACTTTGAGATGGGACAGGAAAAAGCCCGCATTGAAAAAGTTCTTCTTCCCTTCCTGCGTGAGGGCCAGGTTTTCGGTGCTGAACCTTCCTCGTATTGGATAACGTATGTCTATGAACTGCTTTCCAGAAAAGGTTATGGAAGCGAAGTTATCCGACATATCCAACGACTCTGGGAGCCGGCGATTGCCCAGGGCAGCACCGTGGAACATTTCAAGTTTGTGCCGGGCGATACCAGCCACTCCCATGCCTGGTCGGCCCATCCCCTTACCCACATGATGGAAATTCTTGGCGGTATCCGTCAAACTGCTCCCGCCTGGAAGAAAATCTCCTTCGCACCGGTCTTCGAGGGCACTCTGGCCGAGGTGGTCATACCTACACCGCAAGGTTCCATCCGCACGTCCTGGCAACGGAAGCCCGATTGCATTGTCGTCAACCTTGACTTGCCCGAAGGATGCTCTGCCCTCAGCACGCTTCCAGGCATCAAACCAAAAATCGTTACCGGCCGTTGCCAATGGAAACTGAAAGTTTGAGCCTATTCGCCTAACATCAATTCAGAATCCGAACGAAATCCTTTTCTCACGTCGCTATCCGGGACTGTTTTTTCCGGAATTCGGACGATTGCGTTGCCACCATGTCCGGCAAGTGGGACATGGATGAAACGGGAGTGATGGAGGATATTACCGTCGAACGGTGTGTATTTTGGAATGATTTGCCAGGCAACGCGATGGAAATCGGCTTCGGGTTGAATAACCGTCCTGTTAAGAGTGTTCACTTCCGGGATTGTGACATCATCCACGTGCTATTCGCAACGGTGGTGCAGCAAAGATAAAGGACGTCTCTTTTGAAGATATGCGGACCGAGGACTTACGCGATGAGTTTGCCGATCTGAACGTTGGACTATCGATTTATAGCTTGGATTGTCCAAAAGAGTTTTTCCGCACAAATCCTGATCGTCTGCCTGCTCCGAGCGGACGCCAGGACACTTCCTCGCCGGACAATCAAATGCAGTGGATACTGCCCTTGAATCAAGAGGAAAGCTCCCTCTGTGCCGGGGGTAGAGGAAGTGTGGACAAAGTGCGCTTTCATCGTATAGCCTTTTCGGGAGCGCCAATACTAATTGTATTAAAAGGCTATGATGATAAACATACTGTCAGTAATGTCACTTTTACGGAGATCAGTTGCGCGGGAAAACCCGTAAAGGAATGGCCCGTGGACATGTTGAGAATGAGCCATGCACGGGCCGTGCGTTTTGAAGGGAAAACCGTTAGTCCGGATTAAATCGTCCCCTGTTCAGGAACGGTGGCAGTTATGAAAATATCTAAAAAACCCATGATTCAACTTACCGGAGAATGTCTCCGCCATTGTGGAGCCTGACCCCATGCTACATTACTTTCTTCCTTCCTGGATCAAACCCTGCAACGAATCTCTGCGTGTGGACCTCTGTGTCTATGGCGGCACCGCTGCGGGGGTAATCGCAGCAGCCACGGCGGCGCGGCGCGGGTTGAGCGCGGTGATCCTGCATCCCGGCCACACCCTGGGCGGGATGACGACCTCCGGACTGGGATTGACGGATTATGGCAAGAAGCATGTCATCGGCGGGGCGGCCCGGCAATTCTATCGCGACCTCGGCAAACTCGCCGGACAGAGTGAGGAGCAGTGGTTTTTCCTGCCGGGCGCGGCGCAGAAGGTGATCGACGGGTATGTGCGCGAGGCCGGTATTCCGGTGCGGTTTTTTCAATTTCTGGACTCAGTGGAACTCGATGGGCCGCGCATCGCGGGCATCCGGATGTTGGGCGGATTGCGGGTCGAGGCCAAGATGTTCATCGACACCACCTATGAAGGTGACCTCATGGCGAAAGCGGGAGTCGCCCATACGGTAGGCCGGGAAGCCAACTCTGTTTATGGCGAAACAATCAACGGCGTGCAGGTGCGGGAGAAGCACCAGTTTACCGCGTCAGTGGATCCCTACGTAGTGCCGGGCGATCCGTCCAGTGGCACGCTGCCATGGGTCAATCAACAGGACGCCGCGCCGGATGGTTCAGGCGACCAGCGGGTGCAGGCCTACAATTTCCGGGTCTGTATGACGGATGATCCGGCACTGAGGATGGAGTGGCAGAAACCGGAGCCATACGATCCGCTTGACTACGAGCTCGCCCGCCGCTGGTTTTGCCTGGAACAGGATGCGTTCAACGAACAGCTTCGCACCCATGCGGAGCGCCCGGGGCCGATCATCTGTAAATTCGATATTCTGTCGGATCGCACGCCCGGCGGATTTGTCAAGACCGACACGAACAATCACGGACCCTTTTCGAGCGACTTTATCGGCGCGAACCACGCCTGGCCGGGGGCCGACTACGCGCGGAGAGAACGGATTTTCCAAGGCCATGTAAACTATCAGAAGGGGCTTTATTGGTTCATGGCCAATGACCCCGGGATTCCAGACCGCTACCGGGAGATTTATGCCCAGTTCGGGTTGCCGAGGGATGAATTCCCCGATACCGGGCACTGGCCGCATCAGCTCTATGTGCGGGAAGCCCGGCGCATGCTGGGAGATTACGTGCTCACGGAGGCCGACACCCAACATCACCGCCACGCCGATGATCCGGTGGGAATGGGTTCCTACACGATGGATAGCCACAACTGTCAGCGTTTTGTCCGCGACGGGCGAGTGCTCAATGAGGGGGATGTGCAGCTTCCCAACGCGGGCCCGTATGCAGTGAGCTATCGTTCCATTGTGCCCAAGCGTGGCGAGTGTCCGAACCTGCTGGTGCCGGTCTGCCTGTCGGCATCGCACATCGCCTACGGATCGGTGCGCATGGAACCGGCATTTATGGTTCTGGCCGAAAGCGCCGCGCTGGCCGCAGCACTTGCCATCGAAGCGGGGGTCGCCGTGCAGGACGTTCCCTACGACCGCTTGCGGGAATTGCTGGAAGATGCGGAGCAAATTTTCAAATGAATACACCCACTCACCCCACCGAACCTCACGAAACTTTGAACCCCCGACAACAGATGATCGGGGCGATCCTTCGCCGCATGGAGACCGCGGTCGACGCCGTCGCGTATTGCCAATCCCTGGATGCCACGCACCCGGACTATGGAGCTTATGTGGTGGACAACCGCGGCGAAGAGCACGGGCTGGCCTCGGCGGATCATACGGCGACCGGGAGCTACCTGCCCTCCCTGGTGATCCTCGTTTTTCATCCCCTTAGTCCGCGTTTTGGCGATCCAGGCCTCTTGGGACGGCTCCACGCCGCGCTGGACTTCGTGCTCGCGTGCCAGAGTGAAGAGGGATTGATCGACCTGCCGAAAGTTAACTTCCGCTCGCCTCCCGACACCGGTTTCGCCGTGCAGTTTTTCGGAGAAGCCTATCGCTGGCTTGTGGCATGCGAATCCGACGCGGAGGGAAAGTCTGATGTCTGCGGTAAGCTGGCCCTGTTTTTGCAAGCGGCGGGCGACGGAATCAACGGACGCGGATTCATCACCCCAAATCACCGCTGGGTCTCGATCTCCGCCCTGGCACTGGTCGGTGAATTGTTTCCCGAGAAACGCCCGTTCTACGCGGATTACATCGAGAAGACCCTGGCTGAGACAATCGACGTCAATGGCGACGGCGAGTTCAGCGAGCGCAGTTCGGCCGTTTACAGCGCGGTAAATAACAGGTGTTTGCGCCTTCTGGCACGGGGCCTGGGACGTCCGGAGTTCCTCGATGCGGTGCGCGCTAACCTGCGCTTCAGCCTTCTCCTGACGCAACCGGATGGGTCCATCGTGACATCGGTTTCCACAAGGCAGGACAAGGACGCCCGGCACTTCGCCACCATGCTGGCGGAGTCCTACCTCGATCTGGCCATGCGGGATAAGAACGGCGAGTGGATGGCCGAGGGGTTACGCCTGGCTGGTTTGCAAGGGCGCAATATGACCTCGCACGATAATATCGGGGGCCTGGCTTTTTCGCTCATCGCATTGGAAGACCATGCAGGAGAACCGATGCCAAGCGAACAACAGTCGCCCATACGCTGGGAGAAACATCTCCAGCACTCCGGCCTCTGGCGGATCAGGTCGGGCCGGTTCGCCTCCCTCTCAGCTGTCGGGCAAAACAATATCGTCTCTGTGGATTGGGGGAAATTACGGCTCCTGCAGACGCGCTTCTTCGTTCCGTATTTTGGTCGGGAATTTGTCATCTCCGGAATGGTTCCCCAGAAGGACGGAATGCAACTGATCGAGTCCCATCCCGAGCGCGCACCGGGATGGTTTCTGCCGCTGGGTCGTCCGGTGCCCTATCCGAGCCACGCGGAATACTACGAGATCATCAAAACGCGCGAGATGTGGGAGCTGCCGCGTTTGGACATTTCGATCGTGCTCCGCAAAACCAGCGGGGGCCTCGACTTGCACCTTCAAACAAAAGACGGCCTTCCCGACATGCCCTGTGTGCTCATGGCAGAGTTTGACACCGGCGGCTTCTGGCACACGACCGACAGCATCCTGAGCGTGAAAAATGCCTCCACCGTTTTCCATTGTGGCGGGGAGGCAATCTATCGTGTCGGAGGTGACGCGGTGCGGCTTCGCGCCAATACGGAGAAGACAACCTGGGGGCTTCATCTCGCGGCTAACGCGGAGCGCTTCTGCGTGCTTTTCAATTTCACAACTCCGTTAAAAGCCGTCGTGTCCCTCGAATTTGGCACCTACAACATTGCAGATAGAAAGTTCGTTTCCTCAAAAGTGATGGAAGATCTCCCCGGAACGGTTTAAATTGCCGGGCCTCCGGGGTTAAACAAGCTTAGCAGAATTCCCAGAACTCAGTGTGCGAGAGGCGCGTGGAACAGCCAGCCCTGGTGGTTCGCAATGTGAAGTGGCTGGTTGGCCATCTCGCGCGCGCCTTGAGGTTAGAACAGGAGCGAAAATGTGTTCGCGTAGCGGATGCTGTCCCAACGACAATAAAAATTCGCGAAGCCAAGCCGCCCGTTTTTCCAGAGCGGGTGGTTAGTGCCCACCCCGAGATCGGTCGGCAGACAGGACAAGCTGTGGAAAAGCATTCGATGTTCCTTCGTTCCGTTCTCGACTTAAGCCTGCTCTAGTTGTCAGACGACCGCCAATGATGAGAAAGGAGCCCGCTCGGGAACGATGGCGTCGTTCGCTTCGAGCAGGTCCCACACAGCCGCCATCGGCAGTTCCTCCGGGTCGCAATTCCGGGAGGCAGCCAGGGCCGCCATTGCGCCGGCCGCCTGCCCCATCGCCATACACGAGACCTGCACGCGCATGGCACTATTGGCGTAGCGGTCACTCGAAAAGCACCGCCCGGCCACTTGGAAGTTCCGGCTGCCTTCGGGCAGCATGGAACCGCGCGGCACGGTGCCCACTGTTCCGGATTCGAGGGGCACCAGATACCAGGACTTCGTATCCACGCCATGCAGGTCCACCGGATAGAAGCTGTAGCATACGGCGTCCTCCCAGACCCGGCCGGACCGGTAATCCTCGATACTCACCGTCGTCCGTCCGCGAATGGTCACGGTTTCCCTGACGCCGACCTCCGGCGACACGGCGTCGACTCGCAGGTTTTCGAAGCCGGGCTGCCTGCGGAGAAACTGCACCATGCGGAACACTGCTCGCCGTCCTTCAACCTCGAAGGCAGTGCGTCCGACGCTGTCCCGGGCGTCCCCGCCGGCCACCACATGGTTGCCATTGGCCCCATATCTTTTCAGGAAACCACTTACGTCGATCTTGTCCGTCCACCAGCACCCGTCCGTGGCCATCACTTCTCCCCTCTGCACGGCATCGCGGAACGCCCGGTTGACGGCGTCCACGTCGATCTCCTCGAAAATATAGCCGCTCAACTGACAACTGAGCGTCGCCGGCTGGGTGGCTTCGGGAAAACAGACCTCATATCCGGCCAAAACAGCCACGTTGGCGTCGCCGGTGCAATCGATAACCTGCCGGCAACGAACCGGCACCAGCCCCTCCTTACCGCAGAGCTGGACCTCCCAGCCCTGTGCGTCTTCCCGGATGGAGGCCACCATCGTGTGCAGGCGCAGTTCACATTCCGCATCCAGCACGAGCTGATCGCAAAGGTGGGCATACGTCATCGGATCGACGCAGATCTGGTTGCAGAAGTGAGCACCCCCGGCTTGGAACTGCGGCAGCGATCCGCCGCTCTCTTTGATCGTCCGCGTCACCAGTTCCCAGCCGATCCCCCGGATGATCTGCCGGCCCCAAGCATGGAAAAGCCCCGGGCGATTGATCCCCGCATTGACGGTCGTTCCTCCCAGTCGAGCACTCTTCTCGACGAGGAGCGTCCTTGCTCCAGAGCGGCTAGACTGGATTGCGGCAACGACCCCTGCCGAACCGCCGCCAATGACCAAAACATCAAAGGATTGTTTCCGGGAATTGGAGGGCCTCATACAGTGGAGGAGGAACTCATAATCAAAATGTGACGACTCAGTGAGGAATGCTTATCTCGCTCAATAGAGCTTCCCCGCCGTCCTGATCACTCGATGTGATGGTCACCCGAACATACCGGGCCTTGGTGGTTAACGGGATCGACAACATATTTTTCGTTTGAGGCTCAAAAACTTGAAGTTTCTTCGCGGAAGCTACGGTGTAAGTGGAGCCGTCGGGACTCGTCTTTACCTCGATCTCCTGTTTGCGGGGAGTTACATATTGTGGAGGAATGTAAAGGTCAAGGCTGGAGATGTCTTTCACTTCTCCGAGATCCAGAGTGATTACCGATGGCACAGTTCCCTTCCAAATTGAAAAGACCTCCGAGTCGGTGAGGTTCTTTGCGCTCACGCCGGGAGCATCAGTCGTCCCCTCCGCAGTAACGGTCGCGCCCTTCGCAAAATTCGGCTTGTCCGGGTTGAATGGCGTCGCTTGGCCCATCGTCGCGGACAACAAAGGGCCGATGAGTAATCCACTGGCGATAGCAACGATGGAGAAAGTGTGGCAAGCATTAGTCATACAGAGAGGATTTTTCAGTTGAATTGTAATTTAAAGAAAAGCGACTTTAAAGTCAACTCAATTTGTGTTTTATTTGCGGCTCGGATAACAACGGGGTCAGTCCTCGACACTTGACAAGTGTTGGCGGTATTTCCCACGCTTTTGTTTCCACTCCCTGTCGTTCTGGCAGCGCACTTCCATCCGCTTGAGGATTTGGAGCACACTTCCCCCGTCCCGGTAACCCAGATCCCGGGCCACATCAACTTTCGCTTCTCCCAGCCCTTCCACCCGCAGCCAGATGCGCCAGCGGGGGTCTTTCTCCTGCGCCAGCAATCCAGCGGCCACCACCCCGCGTCGGCTCAATTGTTGCTGCGCCTTCCATGTTTCACTCAGATGATCCGTTTTCATGGCGAGCAGTTCCCGGGCCTTTTCTTGTAAATGCGCATCCCCCGCCACCAGCCCCCCTTGCACACACGCTTTCCAATCCATGGGGCTTTCTTTCTCCATCTACCCTTCGATGTCCCGACGGTAGGCGCGGCGGGCCGCTCCTGCCGAACGAGCCTAGTAGTGCAGCCATTCGCCCGACAGAGCCTTCAGGGTGGGCTTCTCCAGGCCGCACCAGGCCCGGTGGCTGCTCAACGGGTAAATCTTGAGCTGCTCCAAGGTGCCGGTATAAACGATCTTGCCCCGACGCCGGGCACGCACAGGGTTGAGGTGGATGTAACGCACCAAGGTCATGGCATAAGCGTCGGCGTCCACCAATTCCGCCCGGTAGCGGCCTTGAAACAAATGACCCACCCGGCGATGCCGTCGCTTGTATCGCACCGTGAAGGTCGTCTGCACCCAGGCCATCAGGCGGGAAAGAGTGGGTTCGTGGGTCTGGAGGGCGAGATGGAAATGGTTGGGCATCAGGCAGTAGGCGTGCACCACCGCTTGGAATCGCTGGAGCCCCGGTTCCAAAACCTCAAGAAACATCCGGGCATCCTCCGCACTCATAAAGATCCGTGCCCGTTCGTTACCACGAGCCATCACATGGTAGACCGCCCCCGCATACTCCACCCGAGGTTTACGTGCCATCCACACACTCTGCGGTCTTTTATCGATCTGTCAGGTTTCGAGGACTGACCCACAGGTGATTTGGTTTTTATCCTTCGTTTTTCGGAGCTGCGCCCGGCTCAACCGGCGATGCTTCCGCTATATTTGGTGCCATCCGGGCCTCGAAGGTTATGATAGGTGGCCCGGGCCCAGACGGAAGGAACGCCCTTTTCAATTCGAAGATCCCCGAAAAAACTGTGAACAAAGGCATCTCCGACGGCCTGAAGAAACAGGCCGTGGGAAGTGACATAGAACATGCCCCAACTGGTGCTTTCATAGATCTGAATCCATTCGCGGTCGATCAGCTTGTGGCAAACGGCAAGATCGAACTCGCGAATGAACTCATCACCCCGTCCGAGATGGACGGCAGCCAGCCAGTGCAACACCATTGTCCACCCCCAGATTTTCCCTTCATGGAATCCCTGGCAAAGATCGGCTCGCAGGTGGAACGCCATGAGCGTCGGTTGGTCGGGTTCGCCCTGCGGGAGAAGCGCAAGCGGACTGAGCTGAATGGGGTGTTTTTGCTTCCCTGAGATTTCGGTCGCTGTCGTTGCGCCGTTCGTCGAATAAATGCCGAGCAACGGGTCGAGCAGGGAAGGGAAAGCGAACCCAGCGGAGAGGATGGACTTCCAGTGAAGTTCCTCTTCGACTGTTATCCCGAGCGAGCGGACCATCTCAAGCGCGGTGGTTAATGTGTAGCGGGCGGCAAATAGCGAGCAGAGGTAGTTCGGTGCGTCGCTCCCGCCGAATTCCTCCTGGCCGAACGAGGGAACCAGATGAATGCCCCACGTTCCGTCCGGTTGTTGACGCAGAATTGACCCGTAAAACCGGGCAGATTCATAAACGATGGGCCAGGCAATGTTCAACGACCAACTGCTGTCCCCGATCGCCCGCGCGGTGTCGTAGGCCATGCGGGCCGGATAGGCTGAATTATGAATTTGGAAGCGATAGGGAGCAGGGCCGCCACTCTCAGGTCCCAGCTCTGAGCAGGGACCGATAGGAAACTGCCAGGCCCACATCACCCCGTCAGCCTGAAAAAGCCGCCTCGTATACCTTCGCATCTCCGGGATCCAGTCATGATAAAACTCGATCCATGTTCGGGCAATGTCGGTGTGTCCGTATCGCAGCAGGGCTGGAAGGATGAACGAAAAGTCCTGGGGAAAATGCTGCCACCATCCTTCACCCGCCCATCCCATCGGAGGCGCGGGCGAGCGACGCCCGACGCCATACTCGGCTAAC
>Ga0163148_10000846_pt1 | contig 41395 bp, 23 predicted proteins | sample OliLakLV19MP7P2_FD_148606 | JGI IMG/M metagenome (GOLD analysis project Ga0163148, IMG submission 148606) | Freshwater microbial mat bacterial communities from Lake Vanda, McMurdo Dry Valleys, Antarctica- Oligotrophic Lake LV.19.MP7.P2 | ecosystem: Environmental > Aquatic > Freshwater > Lake >... | reverse complement strand
CCGCACTTTAATGAGGGGTGGGTTTGAGAGATTTATTTTTGGATTATTAAGTTAGTAGTTGCAATTACTTGATTTTCAATAATTAATTGCAACGTGTAAGTTCCTTGAGCCAAGTTTGTTCCATCAAGTTGTAGAGACAAAGATTTACCAGATTTGAATCTATCAATTTTTTGCACTTCTCTTCCTTGCAAATCAAGTAATTTCAAAGTAAGTCTTCCCATTGATTCTGATTCAATTTCAATAGTGCTAAGTCCAGTAGATGGATTTGGTTTGACAAGCAATTTGTCGTTAATATTTATTTCTGTATCTAATGAATTAGATTTTGCTTTTGGAAGGTAATCTTGAGCTTCATACTTATAAAATTCATTACAAAGTAGAACACATTGGTCATTACAACTAACAGCACTAGATTCAAATCTTGAAGTTATTACTGAAATTGAGCTACCAAAGATTTGTACTTTATAATAGTAAGTACAGCAATCTGTATATGAACAAGGTTTTGTAGCTTTATTATTTGTGAATTTTATCCAACATGATGGAATAACTAACTTTATTGTAGTGGTTCCAGTATTAGCAAGTAAAGCAGCTCTAATTGATTTACCTAATGCTTTTTTTACAATATCTTTAGTTAAATTTGTGTCACTTGTAATTTCACTAACTGTTACATAAAGTGTATCATTGCAAGTCAAGTAAGAGTAATATGCCTTTACATCTTTTAAATTTTCCTTAAATTCAACCTTATTTTTAGAATCTGGAACAAAAGGAAGATTGCAAGGATTACAACTATTATCGTCTGGAGTGATTCTGGTATTGCTCGGAATTTGTCCATAACTACACACATTATTACAACCAGAATATGCTGCACAAGAATTTGGTAAAGTACAATTTCCACCTGATGCAGTTGTACTATTTACTTCTAAACCTCCATCGGAAGTAGGACGTACATTGTATGTATATTTACAGCATGTACTTGTAGAGCAAATTTCTCTTTTATCCCCACTGCTCGTATTTGTTTTCCAACAACAGTCAGTAACTACAGTTACATTCCAACCGTTTGAGCCAGTGCAATTCGTAAATAGAGATGGCGACATCCAAAGCAATCTCTCTAGGGCTTTTCTCATTAATGTTTCAGTTGTTCCAGTAGCAGTTCCAGATAATAATTCCAAACTTTCTAGTTTAAATTCTTTATAAGTACCACCATTTCCATCGCTACATTCTCTGTACTTATAATTTATTTTCCAAGTTTGAACTGTTTCCACAATGTAAGCAAGCTCTTGTGGCGATTGAGCGTAAGGGTCTATCCATTCTCCATTGCAATCTGTAGTACATTCAGCACTAATTTTAGGTGTGTACATCAATGCTATCAAAAGCAAAGAAAATATTATTTTGATTCTCATAATTTTCTCCAAAATTGGAATTTTATCCACCAAAACGGTGGAGCTTTTGGGCGAAACTCTCGCCCTAAGCTTTTTCTTTAAAATCCAGTTTGGGTTTCTTTTGCTTAATCTTTTCTGAATATTGCTATGTCTTATTCGTCATTAATTTCAAGTAATATTCGTATTTTTGAATAAGGTAGAAACGCAAACTAGCGATAGTTGGCTTTTTGCCTCTCGGCTGGGCTAGTCTTGTCTGAAAAATTTGGCTAGCTCAGTTTTTTTGTTTTAGTCATCCTGGCATTTCCCATTCTCCTATAAACACTTGAACAAATATTTAGTTACACTTGAGTTCATTTTTCTTTCAAATTTCACACTCAATTTCCTTTTTCCTTTTCTTGGAATACAAATTAAAACAAATTTTTAAACAATGCAAGAAAAAAAAACCTTACAAGTTGTAAGGCAATTTATTGAATTTATATTTTTCTTAACAAAATAGTTCTTGCTATTATCCTAAATACTAATTAATTTAGAAAAGTGTAAGTATAAGTAATTTTAGAAAGTTATATGAATTCAATAAATATTTCAATAGTAGATGATGATGAAAATTTACGAAATTCAATTATAGAATTAATACAATTAACATTACCTGATTATAGCAATGGACTAGGTCAAAACATTAATTGCAAAGGATTTCAAAATGGTTTGGCGTTTATGGAATATGCTCAACAGGGACACCAAATTGATGTGGTTTTGCTTGATTTGCAAATGCCAGAGTTAGATGGGCTAGGTGTTTTAGAGGTTTGCAAAAAATTGGGACTTCAGTTTAATTTTATTTTATTTTCAAGCAATTTCAATCCTTATTATTTGAAAGCTAGTGAAGAATACAACATTAAGGGCTATATAGATAAGATATTTAAAAAAGAACAATTATTTGATGCAATTAAACTAGCAATTGAGGGTGGAACTTTTATTAGTCCTTACTGCCACAATATGTTTGAATTAATTAAAGAATATAAATCAAAACCAACTTTAAAAGAATTAGTAGTTGCACATCTAATAAACGAGGGTTTATTAGAAAAGGAAATTGCAAAACAACTAAAGGTAAATGTAAAAACAGTACAAACATATAAAAAAAGATTAATTTATAAATTTGGATTAAAATCAATTAAAGAAGTACTTGATAATTTTTGGATTAAAAACATTAAACACTAAATTACTTCAAAATCAAATTTTTAATTTTAATTAGACACAAAAAAAAGCTCCACTATTTTTAAATAGCAGAGCTTTAAAAAATTGATAATGAATTTGGTTGGCTTATTTGCCTTCTTCTTTCATTCTTTCTTGGTATTCTTTAATAATAGTTTCTTGTACCGATTTTGGCACTTGAGCGTATTTCAAAAATTCCATTGAAAATTCGCCTTTACCTTGAGTAGCAGAGCGAAGTTCTGTAGAATAACCAAACATTTCTTTCAAAGGCACTTCCGCTTCGATTACTACGTAGCCATTGTCCATAGAAGTATTCAATATAATACCACGGCGTTGATTGATTTGACCAATCACTGGGCCTTGAAATTCTTCTGGTGCTGATGTTTCTAAAAGCATAATTGGCTCAAGAATAACAGGGCCGCATTTAGAGATAGTTTCTCTGATAGATGCTTTTGCAGCACTTTTAAATGCCATCTCCGATGAATCCACTGCGTGGGTAGAACCGTCGTTTAATTCAGCTCTAACGCCAACCATTGGCTGACCCATCAATACGCCTTCATGTAATTGCTCTTGGAATCCTTTTTCGACTGCAGGGATATATTCACGAGGAACAACACCACCGACAATTTTATTTATGAATTCAAACCCACCTTCGTTGTCGCCACCGATTGGCTCGAAGTATCCAGCAATACGAGCGAATTGACCCGAACCACCTGTTTGTTTTTTGTGAGTATAGTCAAAATCTGAACGTTTTGTGATTGCTTCACGGTATGCTACTTTCGGCTGACCTACGATAACTTCTGTGTTGTACTCACGTTTGATACGTTCGATATAAATTTCTAAGTGAAGCTCGCCCATTCCTTTGATAATTGTATCGCCAGACTCTTCGTCTCGAGAAACACGCAAAGTAGGATCTTCTTTTTGGAATCTATTCAATGCTTTAGAGAAACTCTCAGAGCCAGCTTTATCTTTTGGTTTCACAGAAAGCTCGATAACTGGATTTGGTACGTACATTTTAGTCATACCATAGTTTACCTTACCATCAGTGAAAGTATCGCCAGAAGCACAATCAATACCAAATGTAGCCACGATATCGCCAGCGCCAGCTTCTTCAATCTCAATCATATCCGATGCGTGCATACGAACCAAACGAGGAACTTTATATTTTTTATCGTTTGAAGTATTGATTACGAAATCGCCTTTTTTAATCTTTCCTTGGTAGACACGCATATAAGTCAATTGGCCATAGCGACCATCTTCCAATTTGAATGCAAGAGCAACCAAAGGTTTGTTATCGTCTGATTCCAAAACGACTTCTTTCTCGTCATCATTTCTGTCAAGAGCGATGTTTCTAATTTCAGTTGGATTAGGCAAGAATAAGCCAACGCCATCTAATAAAATTTGAACGCCTTTATTGATTTTTGCAGAACCAGTAAATACTGGAACCATTTTCAAATCAATTGTAGCTCTTCTGATAACTGGAATCAATTCTTCGGAAGAAACTTCTTCTTCCATTAGGAATTTTTCAGCGATTGCATCGTTGAAATCTGAAGCAGCTTCCACAAGTGTATTACGTCTTTCTTTAGCAATCTCAATATATTCAGCAGGAATAGCTTCTCTTCTGATTTCTTCACCTTGTTCGCCATCGAAATAAATAGCTTGCATAGTAAGCAAATCAATAATGCCAGCAAAATTATCTTCAGAACCCATAGGAATTGTAATCATCACAGCATTATGACCTAACTTCTCACGAAGTTGAGCTGTAACTTTGTAGGCATTAGCTCCTTGTCTGTCTAATTTATTGATGAAAGCAACTTTAGGCACTCCATATCTTCTCATTTGTCTATCTACAGTAATAGATTGAGATTGTACACCAGCCACACCGCAAAGTACAAGTACTGCACCATCAAGCACACGCAAAGCACGCTCAACTTCTACAGTGAAGTCGATGTGACCAGGAGTGTCAATCAAGTTAATGCTGTAATCGCCCCATTCGCAGAAAGTAGCTGCCGATTGGATAGTAATACCTTTTTCTCTTTCCAAATCCATAGAGTCCATCGTTGGTCCATCGCCTGTTTTAGAGCGAACTTCCACGATTTTATGAATCTTACCAGTATAGAACAAAATACGCTCAGAGAGAGTAGTCTTTCCTGAGTCAATGTGAGCCGAAATCCCAATATTTCTGACTTTCGATAAATCTGCCATTATAAATAATCCGTTAATGTGTTGAATTTTCTAAAGTAACTATTTTCATTTTTGCAAAAAGCATAGTTACAAATTTCGTAAAATAAATTTGCAAAACCAAATTTTTCCACACTTAGCGAGTTGGAAATCCAAATTTCAAACTTTTTACGCAAAATAAATCCTTTTGAGCGAAGAATTATAAGTGTAAGAGTTACACAAACGTTATTGCCACCTTCAGGGGGCTGTCAGCTTGCTGACTGGGGGTGTTATGACTGCCAAACCAAAGAGCGAAGAGTTATAAGTTAAGAGTTATACAAACGTTATTGTCACCTTCAGGGGGCTGTCAGCTTGCTTACTGGGGGTGTTATGACTGCCAAGCCAAAGAGCGAAGAATTATAAGTGTAAGAGTTACACAAATGTCATTGCCACCTTCAGGGGGCTGTCAGCTTGTTGACTGGGGGTGTTATGACTGCCAAACCAAAGAGCGAAGAGTTATAAGTTAAGAGTTATACAAACGTTATTGTCACCTTCAGGGGGCTGTCAGCTTGCTGACTGGGGGTGTTATGACTGCCAAACCAAAGAGCGAAGAGTTATTAAGTTAAGAGTTACACAAATGTCATTGCCACCTTCAGGGGGCTGTCAGCTTGCTGACTGGGGGTGTTATGATTGCCAAGCCAAAGAGCGAAGAATTATAAGTGTAAGAGTTACACAAATGTCATTGCCACCTTCAGGGGGCTGTCAGCTTGCTGACTGGGGGTGTTATTGTCACTCTTCAATAAACATGTTAAACAAAAGATGCTAGTCCTTTCATAATTTTCACATATAGTTACAATTACAACAATTATATTTATCTTAAATGTTAGTTACAATAATCTTTTTTAATAGTTGTCTATACAACTAAACAATTCATTCTTTGATTATGAAAAAGATTATTAGCAAAGCTAAATCGCACATTAGTAAAAGTATAGAGCCTTACGTAAGACAGCTACCACCAAGTGCTGTGGGATATTTCGATCCATTTGTGTTTTTAGACTACTTTGGGCGTTAGAAAAAAAACTAGGTTCTCAGGGTGTTCATCCACATCTCCACGCTGGAAGCACAACCATAAAGAACAAATCTTGTAAGTGATTAATGATTACGAAAATGGGATAATGGCTATTATAAAAATTAATTTAAAATTTAAAATTTAAAGGAAAACAAATGAAATTACTTGAAAAAGTAAAAATTGGCGATTTGGAATTTAATAATCGCATGGTAATGGCACCAATGACACGCTCAAGAGCCAATGCAGATGGCACATTAAAACCAATGACTACAGAATATTATGTACAACGCAGTTCTGCAGGGCTTCTAATAACTGAAGGTATTAATATAAGCAAACAAGCACAAGGCAGTCCTTTAACACCAGGAATCTTTACTCAAGAGCAAGTTGAATCTTGGAAGGAAGTAACTGAAGCTGTGCATGCAAAAGGTGGTAAAATATTTGCTCAACTTTGGCACTCTGGAAGAGTTGGACATTCTTCAATTAAAGGAGAAATGCCAGTTGCACCGTCGGCAATTGCAATTACAGGTCAGCAAACTTACACAAGCGAAGGCATGAAAGATTTTGAAGTGCCTAGAGCATTGGAAACAGCCGAAGTGAAACATATTGTGCAAGATTACAAAAAAGCTGCTCAAAATGCAAAAGAAGCTGGATTCGATGGAGTGGAACTGCACGGAGCTTTTGGCTATTTGCCAAATCAATTCCTTGTGGATGGAGCTAATCAAAGAACAGATGAATATGGTGGCTCGATTGAAAATAGAGTTAAGTTTATTTTTGAAGTGATGTCTGCATTAGTAGAAGTTTGGGGTGCAGGAAAAGCTGGAATCAAATTGTCTCCATCAATATATTATAATAGTATGATAGATAGCGACCCAACAGCTACATTCAGCTATTTAATAACTAAATTGAATGATTTGCCCCTTGCATATATTCAATTAATGCAATCTTTATTTCCATTAGATAAATTTCCAACTTGGCCTAAAAATCCTTTTTTAACTTTCCGACCAGTAATTAAACATAAATTAATAATTAATGGGGGATATACAAAAGAATCTGCTGAAGCTGCATTATCAAATGGTGCTGATTTAGTTTCGTTTGGTGCATTATTCTTAGCTAATCCAGATTTGCCTAAGAGATTTGAGTTAGGTGCTGAATTGAATACACCAGACCATTCTTCATATTATGGTGGAGACGAAAAGGGATATATAGACTATCCATCATTAAATTAAAAAATAGTCAATTATTTATTTTAAAAGCTACTTTACGGTTGACTGCAAAGTAGCTTTTATGATTTAAATCATAAATTGAGAAAAGCTAAGTTGTAAATAATTACAAGAATTATCATTAAATTACATTCAATATTTAAACATTGGAAAGAAATAATGAATCCGACTCACGTCCACTTAATGATAACTCATTTGCCAATATTTGCTTCTGCTCTTGGCTTGTTAGTACTGATTTATGGAATTTGGCAGCAAAGCACTTCTACAAAAATAGCAGCTTATGGACTGTTTGTAATAGGTTCGATTGGAGCGGGAATTGCTTATTTGACAGGCGAAGAGGCCGAAGAAACAGTAGAACATTTGGCTGGTATAGCCCGAAGCACAATCCACACCCACGAAGAAGCTGCTATGTACGCACTTGTCAGTATGATTTTTCTTGGATTGGCTTCAATTGTTGGAATTTATTCAATTTGGAAATCTATGCCAGCCGAAAACAAAATTTCAAACGTAATGATTCTACTGGCAATTGTTTGCTTTTCAATTGTAGCTAGAGTTGGCTATTTGGGTGGTCAAATCCGCCATTCGGAAGTAAATCCAAACAATATTGAACTACAGAAAATCGATACAGATGATGAAAGTGACAAAGAGAATAAGTAAAATATTCCCTTTATAAAACCATGCAAGCTTATAACTCTATAAATGGAGCTAGGTATTCCGAATCTTTCAGATGAATGATTGTGTTGTCGGCAACTAATTCTGCAAGTGCATCTTTGGCTTTGTCTATATCAAGTTTATGCTTGTATGCAAAATGCCAAATATCTATATCATCTACCGATATTTCCAATGCCAATAGCTGTGCAGTAGTTAAATCGTCTCTATTCATAAAGCGTTCACGAATTGATTCCACGAATATCTTAGCATCACTATCGGGCATGTGCTTAATAGAAAAATAATGATTATCTACTTTCTGCAAATCGCAGATTGGTAATCCTCTTCCATCGTTTTGCAATATTTTTGGTAGAAGAGCCAACGACATTACATATCCTTCGAATTCACCTTGATCGTCGCACCAAAGGTCTTTCCATACTTCTGGGTCTTTCTCCATTAGCCATTCGCTAAACTTAATTTCATTTTTAGGCAATTGCATCAGCCGAGTTTTTGTAAAGTGTTCATTTAGTAAAATTCCATATTCAATAGACATTTTACTAAATACTTCATCTGGTATTACTAATAAATTATTTTCGTCAATTAATTTTTCGAAGTAATTAATTATTTCTTGATTTTCTGTTGTTAATGATTTTTTCATTTCTCTTTATTTTCTGGTAAACGGTATGAAGATGGTTGGTCATAGGATTTGAATGTGATTTTACTCCCACAAATTTGTTCTATTCTATTTCTGATTTGCCAATACCAATTCATTGCTTCGGTTTGTTCTGCTTCTTCGTCATTTAAGTAAATGTCATAAATAGCAACTACTTTATCTCTTATATTGGTTTCGTGTCTCGATTCCAAAGCAACAGCAGTCAGAGTGTCACTTTTATATTTGAAAGACCATGTGTTGATTTTCATATAAATCCCAAATTTTAGTGATTTGGGTTCTGTTTGCAATTTCAATATATACTCGTAAGTATCTACTTTAATAACATTCATTTTATTGTCTTTTCCAATCTTCACTAATTCCAAGAATAGTTCTTTTTTTGGCGTAGTGCAATAGCTTGAAAGCTTGTGCACTTGCGGTGTACAGCTAGCAATAAATATAAGTAGTATTAAAAGTATGTATTTCATTACGCTATTTCTCATAATTATTAACAAAATAATAAATTATCAAAAATAATTCTATCAATTAATAGATTTGTCATTATTATTTCTTCTAAATTACTAAAAACTAACCAAATGACGATATGGTTTTACTTTTTGCGAACATATTGTTTGGTAAAATCATCATAGCTTAGGCAATTAACAACGTTAGATTTTTCTATCCAAGCCCTGCGTGCAATCTTAATTCCCCAGCGTACATCACGAAGTTCCATAGTGGAGTGTGCATCGGGATTGATAGCAATTGGCACTCCGATTTGCTTAGCATATAATGCATATTCTGAATCCATATCCAATCTAATTGGGTTTGCATTTATTTCTACAATTTTACCCTCTTCTTTCGCTACATGGAGTATTTCTTTCAAATCTAACTCATAGCCTTCTCTTTTGAGTAGTTTCCTGCCAGTAGGGTGTCCCAATATAGTAGTATATGGACTACGAACAGCCGACACAATACGATGAGTCATTTGTGCTTTTGTTAGCTTAAAGTTATTATGCACCGAAGCCACCACCAAATCAAACTTAGCTAATATCTCTTCTGGATAATCCAAACTTCCATCGGAAAGTATATCGGATTCAATTCCTTTCAGTATTTTAATACCTAAGTTTTCAGCATTTAGAGCATCTATTTCTTTATGCTGAGTTTCCAATCTCTCAATTGACAAACCATTGGCATAGACTGCCGTCTTACTATGGTCGCAAATAGCAAAATAGCTATAGCCCAATGCCTTTGCAGCCAATGCCATTTCTCTCAAAGTATTCCTCCCATCGCTATAAGTAGAATGGCAATGAAGCATTCCTCTCATATCTGTTTCTTCTATCAATTCCGGGATAAATCCTTGATTTGAAAACTGAATTGTTTGCGGTTCGTGGCGAATTTCAATCGGGACATACTGCAAACCAAGTTTAGTATATACTTCTTTCTCGCTAGAAAATTGAATTATTTCCCCGTCTTTATGAATTGCTTTATTGCGTATTTCATAACTTTGATAAGTAAGCATCTCTTCCAGAGCTGTGTGGTAGTGTGGGTGAGAATTTAGCTCGTGTAGTGCGAAATAGAATTTATCATTTTCTGCAAAATAAATATGAATAGGTATATCGCCAAACTCATAAATTCTTATAATTCCATTGTCGTGAATTGGATGCAAATGTGCTAAAGCGTTGCAAAAATCATCAATAGTATTTTCTTCTTTCAATTCAGTCAGAAATTCAATTTTGGTAATTATTTCAATACATTTTGGAATATCTCCACAAAATGCAAATTTCTTTACTGTTGGATTTGTTTTTAATATCTCAGCAAATTCTTCTGCAATACTAGTGCCTACGTTTATTAAAACTTTGCCTCTATCGGCGAGTATTTTGTCAATGCTATTGCTGATTTGCTCTACAGATTTTGCTGCAAATCCTTTTTCTTTTGCTAGTGAACCATCATTGCAAGCTGTTTTAAGTTTATCTAAACTTGTAATGGATAGGTCAAAATAAAGTTTCCGTGCTTTTGTTGGCCCAAGTCCTGATATTTTAGAAATATCCACCAGTCCACTTGGCACTTCTTCTTGCAATTTCTTATAGTAAGCCATTTCTCCATTTTGGCAATAATCAGCAATTTTGCTGACAAGTGCATCGCCAAAACCTTTAATTTCAGCTAAAGTGCCTGCCGTAAAATGCTTATGCACATCAATATTGTGTTCAAGTATATAGTCCGAAGCCACTTGATAAGCTCTTGCTTTGAAAGGATTCTCGCCTTTTAGCAAAAGCAAATCATTAATGTTTTTTAAAATTTTTATAAGGTTTTGGTCTATCATTTCAATTTCTAGCTAATTAAGTGTCCAAGATTGACGAAAGAATTGGGAAAAATTGGAGGGTGGTGAGTATATCTATGTTTAATAATATTTATCTAAGTATTTAATCTTTAATTTTTTAAGACTTAGTAGCATATTATATTTAAAAGTAAGCACAAATTGTTGAAATTATTTTATTATAAAATACAACTCCTGTCTGAATGACTTCAAAAAAAAGGTTGGTATTTTTAGCCAACCTTTCTTAAATATTAATTCATTCTTACTGAAGCTATTTGCGATAGCCCTTTCTCTTGTTGGGTTACCCCATAAAGGTAATCGGCAGAGGTCATTGTTTTTTTATTGTGAGTTACCACAATAAACTGCGTGTTCACGCAGAAATCACGCAATATATTTATGAATTTATCCACGTTTGCATCGTCGAATGGGGCATCAACCTCATCTAAAATACAGAATGGAGATGGCTTAACCATATAAATGGCGAATAGCAATGCTAATGCTGTAAGAGTTTTTTCGCCACTTGAAAGCATTTCTATTGATACTGGTTTTTTGCCTGGTGGCTGTGCCAATATTTTAATATTTGCTTCAAGCACGTTGTCGTTTTCCAATTCCAAATCAGCCATACCTTCTGAATTGAATAGCTTTTGGAATAAGAATTTATAATTCTCTCTAATTTTCTCAAATGTTTCTTTGAAATTCTTTTCAGCAGTCTGATTGATTTCATCAATAGTTTGAGCTAAATTTTTCTCAGCATATTCCAAATCATTCACTTGTTTTTCGAATAATTCCAGTCGTTGGCTTTCCTGCTCGAATTCTTCCAAGGCAAGGAAATTCACACTTCCCAAACTATTTAATTTATCTTTATAATCGTTTGCCAAAATTTTGCTGCCTTTGATATTGAAATCTTCTGCTACTTCAATTTCCAAAGTTTTGATTTCAAGATTATAGTTTTCGGCAGCTTTGGCAACAATATGCTCTTGTTCGCTTTCCAAATGTGCCACACCAATATCTATCTTATGCAATTGCTCTTTGATGTTATCCAGCACTTTGCGTTTTTCGTTAAGTTCCGAATTTACTACATCTAATTCTTTTTCATGCTCTTTTCTGTTGACTTCGGCTATTTTTATTTCGCCGCCAAATCCTTCCATTTCTTTAGCTAAATCTTCAATTTCTTTATCGAATTCAATTAGCTTAGCTTCTATTGTTTCAATCAGCACTTTAGTATTGGATAGCTCATTATGTCTAACTTCATTGCGAGTGATTTCATGCTCAATAGTTTGCTCTATTCTTTTTATTTCTCGCTCTGTTTGTGCAATTTCAGTTTTCAACTTAGTGTATTCCAGTTCGCTTTCTCTAAATTCTCCAGTAACAGAATTGAAATTGTCAGTAGTCTCTGTAAGCTGTTCGGAAATGCTATCTATCTCTTTTCGGATAGCTGCTGTTTCGGAATTAAACTGCTCAATTTCATTATTCAAATTGGCAATTTCAAAACGCACTTCCTCAATTTCAGTTTGCTTATTCGCTATTGCCGTTGCAATCATTTCATTGGCTTGCTCAAGCGATTCTTTTTTCAATAGCAATTGCGAATGTTTGTATTTGTTCTGATTGATTTGCTCTTCGGCTACTTTCACAGCTCTGCTCAAAGCATTCAAATCAATATCGGAAAATTCATTGTTAAGCTCTTGCAATTTCGCTTTAGTTATTTCAATTTGCTCATTGATAGTAATTATTTCAGCATTAAGTTTGGCAATTCTTTCGTTCTTACCAATTTGAATACCCTCATTTTTAGTAACGCTACCGCTTTTTGCATAGCCATAGTTTGAATAAATCTCGCCAGAAAAAGATATTAATTTTTCAGCTTTGAATTCTTTTAAAATATTCTCAGCATTTTCTAAATCTTCTACAAGCAAAGTTCTACCAAACAAATGGCGAAGGAAATATCTTGTTTGGTCGTCAACCCTAGTAATTTCACTAGCCCACCCAATTACTTTGTCGCTTGATATTTTCTCTAGAGCATCGAGCTTTGGCACTTCGTCTTTAATTACGAAATTTGCTTTTCCTTTATCGAATTGTTTAAGCAATTCGCCAGCTGCGTTTGCTTCCTCTTTGCTTTTGCAAATAATTGTATGGGAAAATTCACCCAAAAGTGACTCTATAGCTATTCGTGCATTGTCGTCCACCCCAATTGATTCTGCCAATATTTCTGGTTTTGCTTTGCTCCAAGTTGCATTTTCAAGCAAATATTTAGAGTTGGAATTACTTTCACGAATGTTTTGCAAAAATGTTAGCGAAGATTTCTTTTGCGAAAGAGTATTCAATTGCTCATTCAAATTGCGTTTTTCTTCATCAATTTGGTGAGTTAAAGCAGACTTTTGTTCAGTTGCCAAATTTAAATTGCGTTCAGCTTCTTGCAATTCACTGCTGATGCTTGCTTCTTTGGCAAGAATTCCAGCGAGAGTTTCCTCAATTTGAGCCAATTCAGAATTAGTTTGAATTGTTTTAGCTTCTTCCAATTTTATTGAGTTTTCTATACCAGCTATTTTATTGCGATTTCTCTCAATAATTGATTGGTGTGATTGGATTTTGTTTTCAATTCCAGCCAGTTTGCTTCGCAATTGTGCTAAAGTATCCTTCACTGAATCAACGCTATTGCGAGCAGCTATTATTTCTTCTTGTTTGCTTTCTATAGAAAATGAAAGATTGCTCAAATGTGCTTGCATCTCAGCTAATTTTTGCGATAAGCTATCGAGTTCTTTCTCTAAATTTTGTTTAGTGTTGTCGAAGTTTTCAATTTCGTCTTTCACACGTTTTTGAGTGCTTTTCAGCGATTGAAGTTTCTCTGCCGAAACGGCTTTATCTTTATTCTTAGTGTTGAAATTACTTTCAATATCTTTATATTGAAGGTGCTTTTCAGAAAGTCCTTCTTCCAATTGAGTGATTTCAGCTTTCACTACTTTAGCTTTTTCTTGAATTATTTCAATTTCGTTATTCAAAGCTGCCATTTGCTCTTCAAATTCCGATTTCTGCTTTTGCTTTCCAAGTAAGTTTTCTGTGTATAGCCCATATTCTACATAAAATATAGTCAACTCTATTTCACGCAAATCTGTTTGCAACTGATTATAACGTCTGGTTTTTGCAGCTTGTCTTGAAAGTGAGTTTACATTTTTTTGAATCTCTGTAAGAATATCTCTCGCTCGGCTCAAGTCATCTTTGACTCGCACAAGATTGCGTGTAGCTTCTTTTCTTCTGTCTTTATATTTGGTTATTCCAGCAGCTTCTTCTATTAAGTGTCGGCGTTCTTCTGGCTTGCCATTCAGAATGGCTTCCACCATCTTATGCTCTATCACTGAATATGAGTCTGCTCCCATTCCCGTATCCATAAATAAATCGTGGATGTCTTTAAGGCGGCAGCGAGTGTTATTCAAAAAGTAATGGCTTTCGCCACTGCGTAATATTCTGCGAGTAATTGTTATTTCAGAATATTCCGATGGTAAAATATTCTTATTGTTTTCTATAGTCATTTTCACTTCAGCCATGCTTAAAGCAGAGCGAGTGGCTGTGCCATTGAAGATTACATTCGCCATATTGTCTGAGCGAAGCACCGATGTTTTTTGCTCTCCAAGCACCCAGCGGATAGCGTCAACTATGTTTGATTTGCCGCAGCCATTCGGACCCACTAGGGCTGTGATTCCCTCGGCAAACTTTATATGTGTTTTCTTATAAAAGGATTTGAATCCGAAAATTTCAATGTCTGAAAGATACATTTATTTTGGTTTTTGGTTAAACTACAATTCACAATTTAAGAAAAGCTAGCAGACGCTGTACGATTATTCTCCAAAAATTATCCAATTGCTGTGGAATACTTTGCATGGTTTGTGGAAAGAAAAACTACTAAGAATATTTGAACTTAAAATTTGTACTTTGTAAATAAGTTTTGAGACTCGCAAAATAGATTAACTCAATTATTAATTTGAGATAAGTCATAATATTATTAGGTGAAATGTAATTATTTAGCTATAATTGTGTAAGTTTTTTGAATGATTTTGCAACTTTTGTTCAAAGAAGTTTATCTCGCTCGCAACCCAGTATTCAAAATGAACTTAGAAAATAAATCAAAAGAAGAGTTGTTGAAAGAACTTGAATCAACAACTAATAAACTAAACAATATCGAAATCAGGCACAATAATTTGCTTGGCAGCATCAATGTTGGTGTGGTTGTGCATTCAGCCGATACCTCGATTTTATATTGCAATGATATTGCCTCTGAACTTTTAGGTTTGACTATAGACCAAATGAAAGGTAAAGTTGCGATCGACCCCAATTGGCATTTCTTTAAAATCAACGGCGAAATATTAGAAATTGATGAATTCCCTGTAAATAGGGTAATAAGTACCAAAAATAAAATCCTTAATCAAATAGTGAGAGTTTATAGACCAAATACCAATGATAGTGTTTGGCTAAATATCAATGGGACACCATCTCTAAATGCCAAAGGCGAAATCGAAGAAATTATAATTAGTTTCTTCGATATTACTAAAATTAAAAAAACCAACCAATCGCTAAGAGATAGTGAAAATAGATTTCAATTTGTAATTAAGGCTACTCAAGATGCTATCTACGATTGGGATATGGTCAATGACAAAGTATTTAGGAATGAAAATTTTCGTGTGTTTTTTCAACCAAATGAAGAAATAGTTTTTGAAAAAGATTGGTGGGAAACACATATTCACCCCGAAGATTTAAAACTTTATAATAAAAATTTAGCAAAAGCATATAAAAAGAAAGACGGCTCGCTGACTCAAGAATATAGGTTGCTTAAGACTGATGGCACTTATGCAATAGTTATTGATAAATTTTCAATTATCTATGCCGATGGGCAACCAATCAGAATGATTGGGGCAATGAATGATATTACTGCCCAACGAAATGCTGAAAAGGCACTTAAAAGTTTATCTACCACTTTTTCTGCTATATCTGGAGAAGAATTTTTCTTTAAAGTTTCCAAACATTTAACTGAATTATTAGAAACTGATTGTGCTTTTGTAGGAAAGTTAGTTGAAAATAATTCAGTCGAAATAATAAGTGGCTATAATAAAGGAGAAAATTTAGCGGGGATAGTTTATAGTTTAGAAGATACTCCTTGCAAGAATGTATTTCAGAAAGGAATTTGCACATACCCAAGCGAAGTGCAAAAATTATTTCCAAACGACTCTATGCTTTCTGATATGGGTTTTGATAGCTATGCTGGCTTCCCAATACACGACAAAAGCGACACCCCAATTGGCTTAATTGTAATATTGGATTCAAGACCATTTGGCAATACTGAACAGCTAGAAGATATTTTCAATATTTTCGCCAAAAGAATCACTTCTGAGTTTGAGCGATTGAAAGCTGAAGAAAACTTGGAAAATAGCAATAAAAGACTTCAAAACATAATAGAAGCTACTGGAGTCGGCACATGGGAATTAAATGTGTCAACTGGCATAAATACTATTAATGATAGATGGGCAGAAATGCTTGGCTATACAGTTGAAGAATTATCTCCCGTAACTTTCGATACTTGGGCAAAATTAGTTGAACCAAGCGACTTAATATTAGCCACAAAACAAATTGAGGCACATTTCAAAGGCGAAATAGATTCATACAATATAGATGTGAGGATGAAGCATAAGAATGGTGAATGGATTTGGATACTTGGGCAAGGTAAATTAGTTGCATGGGACAAAGAAGGGAAACCTCTTTTAATGTATGGCACTCATACTGACATCAATAAGAGAAAGCAAGAAGAAGAAAGATTCAAATTTATAGCTGGGAATGTTTCCGATGGCATAATCAAGTTTGGCTTAAACAGTAAGGTAGAGTATGTATCTCCAAGCTATGTCAAACAATTAGGTTATTCCATAGAAGAAACTTTTATGACTTCTCCTGACGATATTTATTACTTATTGCATCCCGACGATAGAGATGTAACTTTTGGGAATATCTATAAAGCTATTGAAAACAAAGAGCCATATTTGACTTATACTTTTAGGGCTCGCCATAAAAATGGACATTATATTTGGAAAGAAGATAGTGCAAATTTTATCTATAATGAAAACAATGAGCATATTGGCACAAACCTTATCAGTAGAGATATAACTGAAAGAAAGGAAATTGAAGAAAAGTTGGCTTTAACTAAATTCTCGATAGATAACGCTGGCGATGCAATTTATTGGATAAGCCCAGAAGCAAAATTTTTAGAAGTAAATCAAGGAGCTACTAGATTATTTGGCTATACCAATGATGAATTTTTACAATTGTCAGTACCCGATATAGATATTTATTATAGTGAGGAAATTTGGCCAAATCATTTTGCGGAATTAAGAGAGAAAAAAACTCTTACTTTCGAATCTGTTTGCAAAGCTAAAGATGGAACATTATTTCCTGTTGATATCACTGCTAATTATGTTATGTTTAATGGGAAAGAATATAACTGTGCTTTTGCAAAAAATATTACTGAAAGAAAACAAGCAGAACAGAAATTATTAGAACAATCTAATTTCATTACCACTATTACCAACAATATCCCAAGTATGATTGGCTATTGGAACAGTGATTTAATCTGTACTTTTGCCAATAATAGTTATTTGAAATGGTATGGCAAAACTCCAGTAGAAATTATTGGTATGAAAATGCAAGATTTGATTGCCGATGTTTTTGACTTAAACAAACCTTTTATAGAAGAAGCGTTAAAAGGTAGGCAGCAGGAATTTGAACGCATAATGTTTACTGCAAACAATGAAATTACACACGTGATAGCCAGATATATTCCTGATGTAATTGATGGCGAAGTGAAAGGCTTTATATCATTGTTTACAGACGTTACTACTTTAAAAAATGCTGAAATTAGTTTAAATGAAGCTCAGCGAATTTCTAAAACTGGAAGCTGGAGTTGGGATTTAATTAATGATGAAATTACTTGGAGCGATGAACTTTATAATATTTATGGCAGAGATAGGGATACTTTCTTCGTAACTGTCGAATCTTATCTTTCACATTTTTCAAAAGCAGACCAAGAAGCTACTAATCAACTTATAACAAATGTTTTAGAAGGTAGAGAGGGTTATTTTGTAGAACATGAAATTAATAAACCCGACGGAACTAAAGTTTTCATTGAAGAGCAAGGCAAAGTTGATTTCGATTTGTCTGGCAAGCCAATAAGAATGTACGGTACTTCTCAAGATGTAACAGAAAGAGTTAAAAATGAGAAAAAATTATTAGAGCAATCTAATTTCATTTCTACTGTTACGAATAGTTTGCCAAGCTTAATAGGCTATTGGAATACTGAGCTTAGAAATACCTTTGCTAATGATTCTTATTTAGAAGTGTTTGGCACAACTCCTGCGGAAATGTTTGGCAAAACAATGCAAGAGGTGTTTGGCGATAAAATATTTGATATAATTAAAGATTACGCACATGCTGCCTTGCAAGGGATTAGACAAAATTTCGAAAGAACAAATATCACTTTAAACAATGAAATCCGACACTCATTTGTAGAATATATACCTGATATTGCAGATGGAGAAGTAAAAGGATTTATTGCTTTATCTTCAGATATTACTGAAATTAAAAATTCTCAAATTGCACTCAATGAAGCACAGCGTTTGGCACACTTGGGAAGTTGGCAATGGGATATAGATGAAAACACAATTACTTGGAGCGATGAGCAATATAGAATTTTTGGTGAAAATCCCGATACTTTCGTAGCAACTTACGATGGTTATCTTTCGCATTTAAATGAAGAAGATAAAATAATTGTTTTGCAATTAGTTAATGAAGCTCTCACTGGAAAATCCGAATATTATGTTGAGCATGAGATTACCAAAAAAGATGGAACAAAAGCTTTTGTGATAGAGCAAGGCAAAGTTGATTTTGGCTCCGATGGCAAGCCAATAAGACTTTATGGCACCACACAAGATATTACTCAAACTAAAAATATAAGCAAAGTAGCTAAATTCCAAGCAAATTTATTAAATTCAGTTGGCCAAGCAGTAATAGCTACTAAGCTTGACGGAACAATTACATTCTTCAATAAAGCTGCGGAAGATATTTACGGCTGGGAGAAAGAAGAAGCAGTTGGAAAAAATATAATTAATGTAACTGTGCCAGATGTTTCTTTAGATATGGCAGTAGAAATAATGACTACACTTCAAAATGGAGAGGCATGGTCTGGCGAATTTAATGTGCAGAATAAAAATGGGAGAATATTCCCAGTATTAATTCATAATTCTCATATTAGCAATAAAAAAGGAGAGCTAATAGGGATTATTGGGATTTCGACTGACATTTCGGAAAGAAAAGAAAAAGATCAACACCTTAAGCTTTTGGAATCAGTAATCGTAAATGCGAATGATTCTATATTGATTACCGAAGCCGAACCATTCGACTTGCCTGGTCCAAGAATATTATATGTAAATGAAGCATTTACAAAGATGACCGGCTATACTTCAGAAGAGGTAATAGGCAAAACTCCTAGGATATTGCAAGGGCCGAAGACTGATAAAAATGAATTGAAAAAATTAAGCACAGCACTAAGAAACTGTCAACCATGCGAAATGACGGTGGTGAATTACAAGAAAAATGGTGAAGAATTTTGGATTCATATTTCTATTACTCCTGTCGCAAATGAAAAAGGATGGTTCACCCATTGGATAGCTATTGAAAGAGATGTAACGGAGCAGAGAAACGCACAAGAAGCATTAAAAGAAAGTGAAAGCTTTTTAAGAGAAACGCAAAAAGTTGCTGGTATAGGTAATTATAATTTGGATATTCTTAATGACAAATGGGCATCTTCTGAGGTGCTAGATTCAATTTTTGGAATTGATGAAACTTTTGAAAGGAATTTTGCTAATTGGACACTTATTATCCATCCAGATTATAGAGAAATGACGAGTAACTACTTTATGAAAGAAGTATTTAACAAAAAGAAGAAATGCGACATTGAATATAAAATTGTTCGACTTAATGATAAAGTAGAAATATGGGTGCATGAAATTGGCGAACTAAAATTTAATGACAAGGGCGAACCGATTCAAATGGTTGGGACGATTACTGACATCACAAAAAGAAAAGAAGCAGAAGAATTAATCCGAGAAAGCGAAGAGAAATTTAGAAACATAATCAACCTTTCACCAGTTCCTTATGTATTAAATGATGACAATGGTAATATCACATTCTTAAATGAATCATTTGTTAATACATTTGGGTATGTTTTATATGATATTCCAACTCTTGAGGACTGGTGGTCAAAAGCTTATCCAAATACTACTTATAGAGAATTGGTTAATCAAGCTTGGGATGAAAGATTTTTAAAAGCAAAAGAATCTGGACTGCCATTTGAACAAATGGAACTTATTATACAATGTAAAGATGGTTCTTTTAGAACTGTTTTGGCCGAAGCTGGGTCATTATCCAACTCATATAGTGGCACACACTTACTAATGCTATACGACATAACAGAAAGAAAAGAATCAGAAGCACTTGTGATTGCATCGAAAGATAAAGCAGAGGAAAGCGACAGACTCAAATCAGCATTCTTAGCAAATATGAGCCATGAAATTCGCACCCCAATGAATGGCATATTGGGATTTGCATCTTTATTGAAAGATGAAGAATTAACTAAGAGCGAGCAAGTTGAATATATAGCAATCATTGAAAAGAGTGGTTCTCGGCTGTTAAATATCATAAATGACATAATAGACATTTCTAAGATTGAAGCTGGTCAGATAAAAGTTAAGTTGTCAGAAACAAATATAAATGACCAAATTAGTTACATTAAAGAATTCTTTAGCATAGAAGCAGAAGCAAAAGGAATAAAACTTACTACTTCTACAGATTTATCATACGAAGATGCAAAAATAAATACTGATAGAGAGAAAATCTATGCTGCATTGATTAATCTTACAAAAAATGCACTGAAATTCACATCAGAAGGAAGTATAGAAGTAGGGTATAAATCAAAACCAGACTTCATAGAGTTTTTTGTGAAAGATACAGGAGCAGGAATACCTCAAGATAAACTAAATCTTATATTTGAAAGATTTAGGCAAGCAAGCGAATCTTTAAGCAGGAACTATGAAGGCGCTGGATTGGGGCTATCTATTTCAAAAGCATATATAGAAATGCTTGGCGGCACTATATGGGTAGAGAGCGAACCAGGCGTGGGTTCGACTTTCTATTTCAATATCCCAAATGCTGCTCCCAAAAATGAATTTTTATTTAAAATAGCTGAACTTGAGTCTTCAACTAAACAAAGCATAAAAAAAATAAAAATTTTAATTGCTGAGGATAATGAATTATCCGAAAAACTCTTAGCAGTAGCAATTAAAAATTATGCAAGTGAGATTTTAATTGCCCGTGACGGCAAAGAAGCAGTAGAGCTATTTATTGCAAATCCCGATATTGATTTGATATTGATGGACATACAAATGCCAGAATTAAATGGCTACGAAGCCACAAAACAGATAAAGGCAATGAATAGCAAAGTTATTATCATAGCTCAGACTGCACATGGATTTAATAGCGACAAACAGGCTGCCTTTGATGCTGGCTGCGATGAGTATATTTCAAAACCAATTGATTTGATTGAACTGAAAATATTGATGGAAAATTACTTTAGTTTGCAATAGTATGAAAACATAAAAGCTACGAACAAGTTAATTATTCGTAGCTTTTTATTATTTTTAAATAGCTTACATTTTCATTAATATATTGAATATGTACAATCCATAATCAATAAATGAAAATCGCAGTTGATAATATGAAAGTGGAATTCCAAGAAATACAACCAAAATCAAAGTACCAATTAAATAAATCATACTTGGCATTTTGTCTATAAGAATTGCAGTGGCCTTAAGCACCCTTGAAAACACTGTGCCAATAATAAACACAGATGAAAAAAGCAACAAAGTGGTAAGCAAGCTCGAAAGTGACAATATCTTCATAAGCACTATAGCAATCGGCAAAAGGAAAAGAAATGGCAAACCGCTCCAAATAACAATAATAAAAGTTTCTTCAATTGTAACTCTCATTCTCAAGAAGAAAGTAGCAATTCTAATTACTACAGCAAACAAGATAAGCAATATTAAAAATACCATTGCCAAAGAAATCATCAAAAGCTCAGGCATCCAAATTAATTTATAAAGCACAGCTTGAATAATAGTGCTTGGGAAAATCAGGTTTAGCCAGTAATTTGCCAAATCACTTGTTCTATAGAAAAACAGAATAGACGAAAAGAATATTCCCATAGTTACCGAAATGCAAAGCGAAAGCACAAAAGTTTGCAAAGTGGAAATAATTCTTTTATCTCGAATGTCCGAAAAGAAATTATATGGTCTGAACAATGATCGAATAAAGTATTCTCTAAATCTACGGAATCTATTTAGCATAACGCCAATCACAATAGCTACTAAAATTCCAGTTAAAATAAAGCTGTAAGGAGTTTTCTCTGTATAGCTTCCAGCAGTCATTAGTGGTTCTTTTTCATTATTGAAAAGAGAAATCAATGTTTTATAAGACAAACGCTCTTGTCTGAACTGATCCACAAGTCCAGCAGTGGCAAGCGAATTACCATTGTGGTTATTGAAAAGCAAAGGATAATTCAAACTATAATCATTAAAATCATTGAAAATAGCACCAACAAATTTGAATTCTTTGGAGATATTATAAACGTTTCTGATATAATGTGCTTGGAACTCTAGCGAAAGTCTATCGGAATATCCGTTGTTATTGTTTGGATTGACCACTACCCCCGCTGTAATGAACATTGGCTTATTGCCAGCCAAACTTACAATAGCAGCAATAGATGTTTTTATTTCATCGAACGAGTGTATTCGTTGTGAATTTTTTATTCCTATCAAATCAACATCGGTATTGTCTAAAGATTTGGTACCAAAGTTTACTATTTTATATGTTAGCTTACTGGAGTTATTATGGATTTTCGCCAATATTTTTTGTTTGTAAGAAATATAACCAGCCGTACCTTCTTCCATACCAGATGAAATTCCCCACCCCATAAGCGAAGGAGAAGTCTCATAGGAATTAATCATTCTGTCGGCCAAATTCGACATTAGCATCTGTACTTCGTTGCTACCAATAATATTTTCAGGTAAATCATAAACTGGCAAATCGGCCATGATTAAAATACCAAGTTTATTGCAGACATTCACAAAATACGGATTTGGAGCTGAATATTTAACTTGTATTAAATTAGCACCAAGAGTTTTTATTATTTTCAAATCTTCAAAAAGTCTTTTAGCAGGTAGAGTCTGACGCAACACACCATAATCTTCTATATAGCTCACTCCTTTCAATTCCAGAGGATTGCCATTCAAATAAATTAAATCTTTGGCTTGTGTTTTCACTACTTTTATATCTCTGAAGCCAAGATCTATAGTTAAATCATCTATTCTTTTGTCATCTTTTGAAACAACTAATTTCAAATAGTAAAGATTAGGTTGATCGGGCGACCAAAGCTGTGGCTGATTCAATTCCATTTCAAATAAGCCATCAATCGTTCTTTCGCTTTCCATTTTGAATTGTTTAATTCCAGAACTTGCCACCACTGAATTAGTTGCGTAGTTTATTAAAAATGCTTGAGCCGATACTTCTTTTTTTGATAAATCAATGCTTGCTGTATCGGACTGTTTGTATATAGTTTTATCTATTACTGTAGATGAAATTTTTGCTTTCACATTTATATTCACATTAGAATAGTCTCTGCTGAAGCTATTGGTATAACGCAAATCAGAAATCCAAACTTTGGGAGTTCCAACAAGCAAGACTTCACGAATAATTCCACTATATGATTTCTTGGAATAAATTGAATTATATCTGATTTGTTCCGATTTGGATTCTGCATCAATTACAACTAATTTCAAATCGAAAACTTCTGAATTAATTAGCTTCGATGGTATTTTCACATAGAAAGGAGTCATACCCCCAAAGTATTTCCCAACGAATTGTTTATTGATATAAATTTCCACGTTGGAATCAAAGCCCAAGAAATATAAATGTAATGTATTATTTTCAAGCAAGTTCTTTGATATTTTAACATTTTTTTGATAATAAACCACATCGGCTTCTTCTTCCGAATAGGGCAAATAGAAATTGCTCCAAGTCTCATCGTCTGTGGAGCGTTGCCAAACACCAGATAGCGAAGTAAAAATTCTTGTATCGGAATTAATAAATGTCTTTATTTCTTCATTATTGAAAGGAGTATAGGATTGAGAAATAGCAGGCAATACCGAAAATAGATTCAGCACTACAAGGCAAAGAAGAATAAATGTAAATTTGATTTTCATATTAGTCTATTAATTGTGGTAAACCTGTTTCTAATGATTTAATAGCAGCGAAACACGCCCTATTGACATAGTAAATTTGCTCGAATGGAATTGGAAATGATTTTCCTTGGGCGAAAGCTTCCAATGTAGCTTTTACTTCTTCATTAATTCCTTTTTTTCCATCGAATGATTTTTCTGTGGTTTTGCCACCACGTTTGAAGGAAACTTTGTCGAAGTTATGCATAATTGCAGTGGAGCGAGCCGAAAACACTTCGCAATATTCTTTCTCCAAACTACTATCGCCATTAGCTAAATATTCCACCACTCCACAAGAGCCATCATCGAATTTAATAGTAATAGCCACATTATCCCTATTGGTAACTTCGCTATTAACTGCATTAATACAGTCGGCATATACTTTAATTGGTTTTGCTTTTGTAAGGAATACCATAGTGTCAATAAAATGGCAAACTTCGCCAAGTATTCTGCCACCTTCTAATGGGTGTTGCACCCAAGAATTTTTTGGAATAAATCCCGCATTCACTCTATAATTTATAAATAATGGCTCTATCCTATCGCCAAAGAATTTATCAATAGCCCCGAACTGAGCTGAGAATCTTCTGTTATAGCCCACCATTAAATTATCTTTTTGTAAATTCGATATTTCTTCTAGCTCTTCCAAAGTAGTGCAAAGTGGCTTTTCTACAAATACAGATTTGCCCGATTTCAGAGCTGCAATCACATAAGCCCCGTGGGACTGATGGCGACTGGCACAAAAAATCATATTTACATCTGAATTTTTAATCAAATCAAATCCATCTGTAGAAGAAACTCCAAAACCAAAAGTTTGAGCTGCTGAAAGTGAATTAATAGGAGTAGAATTGGCAACCGCTTTTAGTGCAGCACCATAAGATTTTATTGGTGGCAATAAATAGTTCTGAGCAAACTGCCCCAAACCAATAAAGCCAATATTAATTTTATCGTTTGCTGAAGGACGAGTGACCACAGCACGTTTTATTTCTTTTTTGTTGAGTCCAAAATCCAGCAAAATTCCAATAAATGGTTCGCTTGCTTTGGTAATCATTTCGTAAGCTTTTTCCGCTTCTTCTGCTTTAAAAGTATGGGTGCGAAGAGTTGCAAAATCTAATTTTTTACTAGCAAGCAATGTAAGAATTGTTTGCATATTTCTATTTTCAGTATAGCGTACGTAAGCCGCTGGATAGTCGTGTCCTAATTCTTCATAGTTTGCATCGTATCTGCCAGGCCCATAGCTACAAGCTATTCGCAAGTTCACTTCTTTTTTATAGAATGGCTGGCGTTGCATATCCATTCCAATAGCACCAACTATGACCACATCGCCTTTCTGGCGACACATTTCCATAGCCAATTGCAATGGTTCGCTGCTGCCAGTGCTTGCAGTAATTATAACCGAATCGCAACCAATACCATTTGAAAAAGCTAAAACTTCTTGTAAATTTTTGCTATTGTTTTCCAGCACAGAATCGCAGCCAAATTTCTTAGCCACATCGAATAAATCTTTATTGACATCGAGCCCAACTACACGGCAACCATTCGCCTTTAGCAATTGAACTGTGATTTGACCAATTAGCCCCAAACCCATTACAGCCACACAGTCGCCAAGTTTTGGATTTGCTTGGCGAACGCCTTGCAAAGCAATTGAAGCAACAGTTGTGAATGAAGCATCTTCAAAACTAACATCATTTGGAATTTTAGCTGCTAAATTTTTAGGTACTGTTATAAACTCGGCATGGTTTGCATAGCCCGCTCCCGCACAAGCAACTCTATCGCCAGGCTGGAACTCATCGCATTTGCTTTCTACCACAATGCCAGAAGCACTATAGCCAAGGGCTTTGAAAGAATCTAACTTATTCTGCACTCTGCGGATTGTATCCACTATTCCTTGCTTTTTAACTGTGTCCAAAACAAGCTTCACTTGGTCGGGTTGCTTTCTTGCCCGATCAATCAGACTTCCTTGGGAATTCGTAACAGAAGCTTTTTCAGTGCCAGCACTAATTAGCGAAAAAGTGGTTTGAACTAAAATTCCACCCTCGAGACACTGCGGAACAGGCATTTGAGGGGTTTGTATTTCGCCATTTTTTTGATACTGAACTATTTGAAGCATTTTCTTATTATAATTTAGAAATTGGACACAATTTGACAACAAAAATAAGAATAATTTTGAACAATTTCTGTGTTAAAGCAGAAATGCAATATATAAGTTGATTAATTTGGCTTATAAAATAAACCTATTGGAATTGAAAAGTACTTTATAAAACTAAGCACAAAGCTATTTTCAAAGATAAATACACTTTCTAAATTTAATTTTATCATTTTTATTCCTTTTTTTTGCATTAAATTTCTCATAAAAAGTAGTTTTTCCTTAAATTGCAACATAATGATTACACAAAACAAAATATTATAGAGGGATTATGATTTTTGATTTAGAAATGATTCGCTCGCATTACAGCAATATGGCGGAAAAAATCGCTGCTGCTCGTGCTGCTTTAGGCAAATCTCTTACATTAACAGAGAAAATTCTTTACTCACACCTTTCGCCAGAAATCAAAGTTCAAGACTTTAAGCGCGGAGTGGACTATGTGGACTTCGCTCCAGATAGAGTGGCTATGCAAGACGCTACTGCTCAAATGGCACTATTGCAATTTATGCAATCAGGTCGCCCTAAAGTAGCAGTGCCTTCCACTGTTCATTGCGACCACTTAATACAAGCAAAAGAAGGCGCTATTGCCGATTTGAATACTGCAAACACTACCAATAAAGAAGTTTATGATTTCCTTGCTTCTGTTTCCGATAAATACGGAATTGGCTTTTGGAAAGCTGGTGCTGGTATTATTCACCAAGTTGTATTAGAAAATTATGCATTCCCTGGTGGAATGATGATTGGTACTGACTCACACACACCAAATGCTGGTGGTTTGGGTATGGTGGCAATAGGTGTTGGTGGAGCTGATGCTGTGGACGTTATGGCTGGTATGCCTTGGGAATTGAAATTCCCTCAATTAATTGGTGTGAAGCTTACTGGCAAGCTTAGCGGATGGTCTTCTCCAAAAGATGTAATTTTAAAAGTAGCAGGTATTCTTACTGTGAAAGGTGGAACTGGACACATCGTGGAATACTTCGGAGAAGGTGCAGAATCTATGTCTTGCACTGGTAAAGGAACTATTTGCAATATGGGTGCCGAAATTGGCGCTACGACTTCTGTTTTTGGCTTCGATGATTCAATGGCTCGCTATTTGAAATCTACTGATAGAGCTGATTTGGCAGATTTGGCTAACACTGTAAAAGAACATTTGAATGCCGATGCAGACGTTTTAGCAAATCCAAGTAAATATTTCGACCAAGTGATTGAAATAAACTTATCTGAATTAGAACCACATATCAATGGACCTTTCACTCCAGATTTGGCTACTCCAGTTTCTCAATTTGCAAGAGTTGCTAAAGAAAATGATTGGCCTATGAATTTGGAAGTTGGATTAATTGGCTCTTGCACAAATTCTTCTTACGAAGATATTAGCCGTGCTGCTTCAATTGCGAACCAAGCAAAATCAAAAAATATTCAAGCAAAAGCTGAATTTACAATCACTCCTGGTTCTGAACAAGTTCGCTTCACAATCGAAAGAGATGGATTGATAGAGCAGTTTGAAGGAATTGGCGGACAAGTTTTAGCTAATGCTTGCGGACCTTGTATTGGTCAATGGGCTCGCCACACAAACGACCCAACAAAACGCAACTCTATTATGACTTCATTCAATAGAAACTTTGCGAAAAGAAACGATGGCAATCCTCAAACTCACGCATTTGTTGCTTCTCCAGAAATTACAACTGCTTTTGCTATTGCGGGAACTCTTGATTTCAATCCACTTACAGACACTTTGACAAATAAATATGGCGAACAAGTTAAACTTGATGCACCATCTGGATTTGAATTGCCACCAAAAGGATTTGCTGTGGAAGATGCTGGTTATCAAGCACCTGCAGAAGACGGCAGCAAAGTGGAAGTAAAAGTTTCACCAACAAGCGACAGACTTCAATTGCTTGATCCATTTGCTGCTTGGGACGGCACGAACATTACTGGTTTGCGTTTACTTATCAAAGCTAAAGGCAAATGTACTACTGACCATATTTCAATGGCTGGTCCTTGGTTGAAATACCGTGGGCATTTGGATAACATTTCAAACAATATGCTTATCGGTGCTATTAACTTTGTTAACGAAAAAGCTGATTCAGTTAAAAACCAACTATCAGGCGAATACGATGCTGTGCCAAAAGTGCAAAGAGCTTATAAAGCAGCTGGCATTGGCACTATTGTAGTTGGCGATGAAAACTATGGCGAAGGTTCTAGCCGTGAACACGCAGCTATGGAGCCTCGCCACTTGGGTGTGAGAGTGATTTTAGTTAAATCATTTGCTCGTATCCATGAAACTAACTTGAAAAAACAAGGTATGTTAGCGGTTACATTTGCAAACAAAGAAGATTACGACAAAATCCAAGAAGACGATACATTCGACTTCACAGATTTGACATCGTTTGCACCTGGCAAATCTATCACAATTCAAGTTAAGCATAAATATGGTAGCACAGATACAATCTCTTGCTACCACACCTACAATGCACAACAAATTGAGTGGTTCAAAGCTGGTGGAGCATTAAACATAATCCGCAAGCAAGTAGCTGTTGCTTAAGCATCAATTACTAAAGAAATACATAAAGACGGGCAATTGCCCGTCTTTTTTTTTGGTAATCGTGCGAAGTATAATTTGTATAAATTTGAATTAATGTAAGTGTGTTTCATCGCAATCTAAAATTGTCTCAAACCGGTATAAGCTGTCACCTAACTTAATATGGAGGAATAAATTATATTGTTGTTAGATATGATGGTTATGCCAACTCAAAATTCACCACTTATGACTTCAATCACACTTGAAATATCAACTGGCACACTTGTTGAAATACTATTACTGTGTCGTTCAATAATAGATATTCTAAGGAAGATTGTCTAATATTATCCATTTTGGTTAATATTGGCTAAGAATTATGATTTTATTCAAAAAGAAATATAGCTTTTGCCTGTTCTTATTAGCTTTTCTGCTAATTCTATCATTTTGCCCCAATATTGAAATCCAAGCCCAAACTAAGGACTATGAATTTACTATTCAGCAACGCCGCCGTTTCGATAGAATTGAAGCAGAAATCTGGGTAAAAAGAACTAGTGATAATCCTGCTAAAATAGGCACTAGCACACTTATACTTGAAATAGATACATCGGCTCTTAATGTATCCACTTTCCAAGACGCTTCCTATACCGACACAGTGAAAGCAGTTTGGGAGAAATCTTCGGTAATAGATTCACTTTCTTCGCAATTCCATAGTCAAAATGGCTATTCTGTTTTGCAAACAAAAACATATACAGACCCGAGCCAATTGGCTTTACTTATAAACGTAAATAATCTAAATTTGAATAACTTACTTATTGGAAACTTCGGCAAAGGAACATTTGTTGGTAAGCTCACTTTCGATATTCGCCCTAACTCAACTGGCAAAACAACTGGCATTAAATGGAGCAAAGCATCAGCTCCGAATAACACTAAAGTAAATGATTTATTTAATAATGACTTAACAAGTAAAAGCACTTTCGCAGACCCAACTGCCATTCAAGTAGTTGGAGTGAGTTTACTTTCGCCAATATTCAATAATCAATATATAGATAAAGATCGTGGTTTGGCTTCGCTAATTGGAATTTATGCAAATAGTGGACACCCAATCACTTATGAACGCAGTATAGACCCTGCGAAATATCGCAATATAAACGGAAGCAATCAAACTGACCCAAATGTTTCTTGGATTCTGGATTATACTACTGATAACGGAAGTAACTGGATTGAGATAGGTCGCTTTGCTGAAAACAATGGAACGGCTGCATCGGTTGGTAATGACAGTCGCTACAGAAGTGGCGATATATTCTTCACAAACTCTGTGAACGCCTATGTAATCACAACTCAAGAAGGCACGCAGGTAAACCAACAAAACTTCCGCAAACCTATTCGAGTTGTTTGGTTAAGGAATAATAATTTCCCAAACAGAAGCGAAAGTGCAAAGATTCGTATTACTCAGTTAGATAGCAATATCAATAATTCACTCGCTTCTCGTGCCAAAACAATTTATACAGACCAAAGCCCACAATCATTCAAATTGGGTAAGAATTTCTTTTTGCAATTAAATGGCAATCAGTTCCTGAAAACTAAGAATGTATTTAGCAATTCCACTCAATTAACTGTGGAAACTTGGATAAACCTGAACGAAGTGAAAGCGGGCAAAACAGGAATTATAGCTAGCAGCAGCGGTCAAGCAAATAGCGATGAAGGAGCTTGGATGCTGTATTTAGACCAAGGTGCCTATCCAGCTTTTCGAGCAAGAGAAATATTGAACCGTGGCGATAGCAATATGCTTGCTATTGTTCGCTCTCCTTATGCATTGAAATCTGCAAATAGCGGAAACCCATTGACAAAAAGCCACACTCAAAACTGGGTACATTTGGCGGCAACTGTTGAAGACAATAAAGTACGTTTGTTTGTAGATGGTGAAATTGTGGACGAAGTAATTAATTCCACTGCCACTGATATTAGAATGAGAACAACTCAGCATCCAATTTGGATAGGAGCTAACCCAAATGGTAGCTTCTCTGCAAGTGAAATGCTAAATGGTGGATTGAAAGGAACAAGAGTTTGGCGTACTGCTCTAACTCAAGACCAGTTAAAACAGCGAATAGCAGGGATACCAGATCCATCGAATACAGCTGGCACAGCAGATATTCGCCGCTCGCTTGAGCTTTGCTATGATTTTGAAAATAATATTAATGACTTGGCAAATGCGAATATTCAAAATTTGAATAATGATTTGAATTATTACCGTAGCCCAGTAGAGATAAACAATGATTCTGTTTATTTCCGTCCAGATTTGCCACATATTAGATTGACCTCTCCGCTACTTGGCTCAGGGCTTACAAATTCAAGTGGCGATAAATTCGATGTGCGATGGGTATCCTATGGAATTGGTGATATTATTTCTGGCGTATCGAATGATTTACGATTAGAATATTCTGTAGATGCAGGCAAAACGTGGTTCAATATTAGCTCAAACACAGGCGATACAAGTGCTGTGGAAATAGAAATTGGAGCCAGTGCTTGGGAACCATTTCGCAATAATAATACATTAGCAAATCTACGCTCGGCAACTCCATTTAGTAAATCGGCTCAGGTCAGAGTAAGAACTTTGGTTAGTTCTAATTTAGATGTTTCAGATACAAGCGGAACTATTACAGTAGCAAGATACTTTGCTTTAAGAAAGAAAGCCAACGCTAAAATATACATAGAGCCAAAAAATGCAATGAATTTAATAGGCAACGAAGCATATATAGAAGCGTGGATTAAACCAAGTTTATTTCCAAGCGTTGCAGATGGCTATTTCCCGATTATATCTAAACACGACACGATAACTGGTGCAATTCATTATCAATTAAATTTACTTCCAACGGGTCAATTAGAATTTAAAGTAGGCGATAGCAATGGGAAAACTCGTCGAGCTATAAGTGACACATTAAAGCCAATAAATCCAGAATCAATTACTCCCGATAATAGTAATTGGACTCACGTTGGAGTATATTTAAATAACAATGGTGGCAAAGGTAAATCGAAAATAATATTTTATATAGATGGGACTCCACAAAAAGATTCTATTATAATAAATCAATTAGATACTAATTTAATATTTAATTCAAGTAATACTTTCATTACATATATTGGCTATTTCGAAGCAAAAGGTATTAAAAAGGGTTACACTGGTGATTTGAGAGAAGTTCGCTTTTGGAATGGTGTGCCAAACGGCACTAATGATTTGGGAAGCGAGCCAACAAGCTTAACTCAATATATTCAAGGGGTGGCAAATTCCAGAGCCGAGCAATTAAAAAATGGTTTCAAAGGTAATCTACATTCTGCATTTTCATTCAATGGTTCACCACTAGTTTATAATGGATATTATAATGCAATTCCACAAAGCATCAATACAAATAATTTTGCTTTGTTTCGTGGCGATAGTATTAGCTATGTTGCCCAAAAGCCATACATTCGATTGGTAGAGCCAACGCTTCAGCAAAGAGTTTCGCAAAGCAAAACTGATTTAAAATTGCGTTGGGTGGGATTTGATTATGATGGATTGACTTTTGGAATTGGCACGAACGCTGTTGCACCAGCAATTGAATATTCTATAAAAGGTGGCGGAGGAATGGAAGCCCAGCCATATCAATTTGTAGGTAGTCAATTCTATACAGGCAACACTGTAAATTCATTCAAATTAATAGACTCTATATCATATAGATTCAAAGGTGCAAATGCAGATATTATATATGCAGCTCAGCTTAATGTAAGCCAAGCGAATCCCGATTTGAATAGAAATAATATATTCAACGATCAAGGTGCTATGCCAGCAGCACTAACAAATGCAAGACTTAGAGTTACTGGTAGCTACACAATAGATGGCGAAACCAATAAAATACAAGGCGAAAGTGAATTATTTACCATTGTGCCGCGAACAAATTTAACACTTCGTACATTGCTTGAGGGCAGACACAAAGGCACTGCAACTTCGGTAAATAATATAAAACAAATTGCTAGAAAATACTCCGATGGCGGTTTCCGAGTTACTCTTTATTTGGATAACAATGGAACAATTGGCAATAAAATTATCACTATTGACAGCACAGAGGGCTATGAAGATTTGGATTTGCTTAACAGAAATACAGGAAGCAAATTATTTGGAAATATTTCATTTCTGTTGGAAAATATAGACGATGGCAGATACTGGGTGCGACTTGAGCAATTAAACCATTTGCCAATACTATCTCGTTTTGCAGTGCCTTTTCGCTATATTGGCGATGATAAAAATACTTGGCAAATAGAATCTGGTTGGGATTTCCAATCGTGGGACGGCAAAACAAATAATACTTTGGCTAACCAAACAGACAGCCCTTATGGCACAAATGTCTATACAGCTAGAGGAATTGCTAACTCAACACCGAGCTCGGCAGATTATTTGAAATCTGGTTTAGTATTTAATAACGGTGTGGCTGGAAGTAAAATTGGTGGCTTGCCTGCAATGGTTGGCGGCGATGCAAATGGTGATGGTAAAATAGATGTAGCAGACCGTACTTTGATTCGACAAGAAGATGGCACTAACTCTGCAAAATCCGACATTACAGGTGATGGCTTTGTGAATGCTGACGATAGAACTATTGCTGAAAGAAACCAAGGCAGAGTTTCTTCTCTTTCTGATTTGACTTTGGCAATAGTAAATCATGAAGTAAAATATTCTCAAAAAGAAAAAGACAATAAATCGAATACTATTCAAGTAGATAATAATAAAATAAGCTATAATGTTTGGACAAAAAGCTATCGCTCTGGTGACTTTGTTAGTTTAGATTTTTATATTAAAAATAACAATGCAACAGCGAGATTCAAATTAGCTAATTCTACATTCGCTGTGAAATTCGACACATCGGCCCTTGCTTTCGATAATGTTTTGGGTGGCGATAGCGTTATATTTACTAACGATTCAAAAGCTGGTTACTACAGCCGATTGCGTTCCGCACCAGATATAACTAAGCAAAATAGATATAAAGATATTCGCTCAATTGAAATTGATTATGATATAAATATTATAAACGGTGGTAAATTAGTACCCGGAATAGCAACATTCCTTGGCACATTGCGATTCAAATTAATTAAAAAGAACGTACCTGTGCAGTTTGCTTGGCACTCAAGCACTAGTTTGCATAGTACGGATTCGTCTATAATAAATCAATACGGCACATTTGAGCAAATTACTACTGTTTTCCCTTATGCTGTAAAGCTAACTAGCCCGAACGGAAGAGAAACATACATTAGCGGTCGTAATGCAAATGCAAATTGGGACTATACCGGCAATAATGCACCAGTGAGAGTGGAGCTTTCCACTAATAATGGCTCAAACTGGCAATTGCAAAATACTGCAAATGTAACTGCCGATATGCGTTTATTCAAATGGACAGTGCCTGTTGCAACAAGCAAACAGTGCTTAATGCGATTGGTAGATGCAGCTACATCAATAGAAATAGACAGAAGCGACACACTATTTACTATAAATGAAGGTTCTGCAAGCTTTACTTCAACATTTATTAATACAGATGGTTTCGCACGTGGTGGCGATCAGGAAATTGTAGCATTCGACGTAAAAGGTTTTGCGGAAGTAAACCTCGATTTCAGCGAAGACGGCAGCAAATGGATTTCCTTAGTAAAAAAATTAAATCCAGCAACTGGCTCGTTTGAATATACTGTGCCGTTTGTTACAACTAAATTAGCTCGAATTAGAATGGTGGAAAGTAGTACAAATATTGTTATTACTACATCGGATTTATACAAAGTATTATCGGCGACTTTTCTTTTCCTATCGCCAGATGAATTTGAAGATGTGAAAGTCGGGCTTAGTTATAAATTGAGATACTCCACAAGTTACTTGAAAAACTTTACATTGCAAATTAGCACAAACAATGGCACAAACTGGCAAACTGAACTTGGCAATGTTCCAATTGGCAATGGCATATTTAACTGGCGACCAAACATTGTTGCCAATGGAGTGCTATTGCGCGCTATATGGGATGCGACAGACCCTGTAGAACTTGGCAGAACTCCACAATTCAACATAGTGCCAGCTACATCTATATTGGAAGTAGCAGAGCAAAAAGTAATAAAATACTACAACAATGATTTATTTGAAATCAACGAAGAATATATAAATAACTTCTTCGAAATATACAATAGCGTAGGCCAACAACAATCGTTTAAACAACAAAGCAACAAAATCTATATAAACCACCTCCCAAGTGGTATTTATTTCCTTACTACAAATAACCTAAGCATAAAGTTTGTTAGGGAGTAGCCAAAAACAGTCTTACAATTATTATTAATTCTGTCCAAAACTTAATGCCCAAACTTGCTGAATGGCATATCTATGGCAATGAGCAGCAGGGCAGATTTGTAACACGTAAGCCAGAAACAGAACCTTGTTATTATTTGGGTGGAGTAACAAATGATGTTGCAAATAAGAATTTTTTCCGTATTTTAGACAAGAAAGAATATGAACTAAAAGATCATTTAGGAAATGTGCGAGTAGCAATAGGCGATATGAAACTACCAGAAAATGAGGCTACAAGCACACGTGGTGTGCCTCCATTTCTGTCAGATGAAAAAGCAGTTAATGATTACTATCCATTTGGGATGACTATTGCGGATAGGAGCTGGCAATCAACTGACTATCGCTATGGGTTTGGTGGACACGAGAAGGATAATGAAGTAAAAGGGGACGGAAATTGGTATGCCTTTGGGGATTACGGATACGACCCAAGAATAGTTCAAAGACCTTCACCCGACCCCAAAGCACATTTAGCACCATACGAAAGTCCTTATTGTGTTTTTGGAAATAATCCTATTTATTTCATAGACCCTGATGGGCAATTTAAAATTCCTATTCACAAAAGAATAACTGAAAATGCTTTTAAAAATTCAGGATTAAGTACGGGTTGGCAAAACTTCTTTAAAAATGATGTTAAGTTAGGCGTTAGTGTTGAAGCAGATATTTTAGGAGTTGCATCTGATTATCATTTTGACGGCAGAAAAAATTATTCCGAGGTTCAATCAACTTGGAAAGGTTTAAATAAAGATATAAGCAGTAAAATAGATGATTTAGGAGGTTTTAATAGGAAAATGGGTGGAGATGATGCTGTGCTGTTTGGTAGAATGATACATACGGCACAAGATTTTTATTCTCATTCCAACTATGTTGAATTATATATTGAATACTTCAAAGGTGCAAATGATGGAGCAATGCCAACAAGTGTTCCAATATATGATGATGGGATTTTAAATAAAGACTTCAATACACTATTAAACAGCAAATTAAGAACAGGCGATTTTGATGTAATTGATAATGAGTTTACAAATCCTAATGGTAAAAAAGCACAAGCCCCAACAAGCCATAATAAAATCAATAAAGATAAGGCAGATACACCAACAGGAAAATTAGCCGAACAAGTAGCCACTGACCATACTACAAAAATTTTGAAACAAGTTAAAGAGAAAGAATAATGTATAGTTTAATTGCAACATTTTCAACAATAGCAGTTATACTTTTAATAAGTATAATAATTTTTGCTTTCAGAAAAAAAATCACTTCTTTAATTGGTTGGCTTCAAATAATTTTTTGTTTGAGTTTCTTTGGTTGCATATCCTTAATGTTGTATTACATACATTATTATTTGGGAGAAAGTCAATTGTTACAAAAAGTATATTTTGGATTATTTTATCTGTCAATATTTTTGCTTCTACTGATTATAGGATTAAGAGTTTTAAGATATTATAAAAGTAAAAAAGCAATCTAACAGAAAAGCCACTCAATGAGTGGCTTTTTTTTCATTCCTTGTCCTGCAATGCAGGGCAAAAAAAGGGGCAAAAAAATACAAGTGGTGTGCTGGATTTCCTGACTTGGGCAATTGTACTTTTGGTTTAGAAAACATTTCCAACTTTTAATTATGTAATCCTGTTCAGAGATTTCTTTAATCCTTGGCAGTCATAACACCCCCAGTCATCAAGCTGACAGCCCCCTGAAGGTGGCAATAATATTTGTGTGTAACTTAAAACTCTTCGCTCTTTGGCTTGGCAGTCATAACACCCCCAGTCATCAAGCTGACAGCCCCCTGAAGGTGGCAATAATATTTGTGTGTAACTTATAACTCTTCGCTCTTTGGCTTGGCAGTCATAACACCCCCAGTCAGCAAGCTGACAGCCCCCTGAAGGTGGCAATAATATTTGTACAACTCTTAACTCCTAAATTTAAAACTCTCTGATTAACATCATTATTGAAAAATGTTCAAATTTAAGTAATTTACATTCGTTGATTATGCAAAATAAAAACTTTATAGGTTATTATGGCTTTCTATCATAAGCTTGGCGAAATGCCTAGCCCAAAACATACTACTTTCTATAAGCCCGATGGCGGTCTTTATAGAGAAGAACTCGTTAGTACTAAAGGGTTTTCTGGAATTTATTCCAATCGTTATCACATCCACGCCCCTACTCAAACTTTTGATTTGCAAGAGCTTGAGCCAGAACGTAATGTGGATTGGAAAGAAGCTCCGCTTAAACATTTCCATTTTTTCACAGACAATAAGAAAACTAAGGGTGATTTCCTTTCTGCTCGTAATTGCTTTTTGCAAAACACACATTGTAGAATTTATACAGCCCACCCGACAGAAAATGCAGATTATTTCTATAAAAATGCCTACGCCCATGAATTTATTTTCGTGCATCATGGCACAGGTGTTTTGCTTTCCGATTATGGCAAATTACCGTTTGTGGCTGGCGACCAAATAGTTGTTCCACAGGGAACTATATTCCAAATGGTATTCGATAATTTCGACAATAATAAGCTATTTATAGTGGAAAGCGGTACTCCCTACGAAATTCCAAAACACTACCGCAATGAATATGGTCAGTGTGAAGAGCACGCTCCTTATTCAGAAAGAGATTTCAATATCCCTCAATTTTTGGAGCCAGTTTGGGAATTAGGCGAATACAGAATTATTATCAAAGCCAAAGATAGATATTTTGAATATACACAGCCTCAGCATCCATTCGATGTAGTTGGTTGGGACGGTTATTTATATCCATATTCAATTAATATCAAAAGTTATCATCCAAAAGTGGGACGTATCCATTTGCCGCCCCCAGTGCATTTGCTATTCAACACTCAGCATTTCGTTGTGTGCAACTTCAATCCACGTCCTTTCGATTGGTACCCAGGAGCAATTCCAGCGCCTTATTTCCATTCTAATTTAGATAGTGCCGAAGTTTTATACTATGTGGAAGGCGATTTTATGTCTCGTACTGGTGTGGTGGAAGGCTCTATCACAATACATCCACTTGGGATTCCACACGGCCCACAACCTGGCAAAACAGAGAAATCTATCGGTGCCACCCATACCAATGAATATGCTATAATGGTTGATACGTTCGAACCTTTGCACCCTACTACAAACGTGATAGAAACAATAGACGAAAATTATTACCGCAGCTGGCTGGAAATAAAAAAGAAAGATTAATTTTGAAAGCAACAAAAAAGAATTTTTAATAAACGCAATATGTATATCTATATTTAAAGAATAATTGTATATTGCGTTTTGTATTGGGAGAATTATTATCAGAGCTAATTAAGCTGAAAGTAAATAAATAATCTTAAAAGAAAAGGTTGAATTGATAAAAAATATAATCATAAAAAATGTTTCGACTTATGACAATATTGGTGTTGAAGTTAATGACTTGAAAAAAGTAAATTTTATTTACGGTGCTAATGGTTCTGGAAAGACAACGATTTCTAACTTTCTTTTCAACGTATCAGAACAGAAGTTTAATAATTGTGCCGTAGACTGGCAAAATACAATTCGTCTTAACACTTTAGTTTACAACAAAGAATTTCGGGAAAGAAACTTTGGGAAAGGAAAACTAAGTGGAGTTTTTACACTAGGTGAAGCAACCTTAATGTTGATAGGTTTTCTGCTTACCTAAAAATATTAATAAGTCAGAATACCGCAAATAGTGAATTCCTAAATAATAAAATAAAAGAACCAAGCAGAAGTATTGAATTGATTTCATTAAAAGAACAATTTGATTTATTCGCTGAATTAATTACTAATGCAAATACAGAACAAATAAGACTGAAACCCAAAATATTAATTATTCCTATCTTCCCATAATTGACAATAACATTGTATCCTTATTTTACCCAAATTTTCTTTGACTTTCTCATTAACTTAACTTTTCATTTCTTCTAATATTTATGTTTTCCTACAGACCAACTACTATTTGGAAGATTAGACTTTAAATATTTCTCCCCAGATTCTATTGCACCATCTTCCATTTCCGTACCTATAGAGTCATTCCAACGATTTAGATAACCAAAAAGAGCGATAACACCCATAATCTCTACAATTTCACCTTCTGACCAATATAGTCTCATTCTCTCTGCAATATTATCATTAACTGAATTTGGTATAACTGAAGCCAAATGAGCTAATTCCAAAGCTGCTCTTTCTTTTTCACTAAATGCAGGGTGTGTCTTGTAATCCCAAATGTTTTCCAATTGTTCTTGCTCTGCATCATATCTTTCTGCTGCTCTGATTGTATGCGCCTGACAATAATTACAACCAGCAACATTACTACTAATAAAACCAATAAGTCGTTTGAGTGCACTTGTAACAGTGCCGTGATTTTCCATCACAGCTTTGTTGAGTTCAATAAAAGCATTTGCAATAGCTGGTCTATGGTGCATAGTTTTGACACTATTCGGACAGAAACCCAAAGTTTCATTGTAAAATATAATTAATTCTTGTAATTTTACATCATTTTGGTCTGATGCAGGATTTACTAATGGTCTTTTCATATTGCTTCTTTGATAAATTTGTTTTTCAAATACTCTTTTAACTTTTTCAAATATACTTAATTTATTTAAATTATTGTATTATTAATAATCTAACTAATATAATTTAAAACTTAGCTTTTGTCAAGAATATGAATTAAAAATAAATTTAACGAGAATTATCTAAATAAAAGAACTCATAAAAAAAGCACCACTAAATTTCTAAAGTCGTGCTTCTACTAAATCAATTAATCAAAAAATTACTTAGATTTTAACATTCCTTCCATCTGGAAAGCTGAGTATAAGCCATTCATAATTCCTTCTAAGTTTTCGTTGTATGGTTCAATTGGAGTACCCATTCCCATAGCATCTACCACTGTTCTGAATTTACATTTTGCCTTTTTCTGCTTCTATCAATTCAATTATTGCTTCTGAAAATATTTCTGGTTTTTGGACTGGAGCGTTTTGCATAGCTGCTCCAAATCCCACAGCCATTTGGTTTTGCACCTGTGATTAATACTTTTTTGCTCATTATACTTACTAACTTAATAAGATTTTGTTAAAATTGAATTAATCAATTGTAAATAATATTGAAGTTGTTTTGGAAGTAAACTAATCACAGTACAAAGCTATATATAAGATATTCCAATAACATAAAAAAAAGTTACCGCACCTTTCAGTACGATAACCCAAAGTTTAGTTATACAGGTCTTCTGCCTTGAATAACTCTTAATATGATTGATATTAAAGCTATAAGTAAAAGAAAGTGAATTACAGCTCCCAAACTATAAGCAAAAAATCCAATAGCCCAAAAAATAATCATTACTACTGCAATTGTGTAAAGTATATTTCCCATGATTCTAACATTAATTATAAAATAATTCTTCAATCCGAAAAGTAAAGTTGAGTGCTAAAGTATTGTAAATAGAGTGATTAGGACAGGTTGTTTCTGTCTGAATTACAAACGGAATTGATTGTGCTAAATTGCAAAAGATTGGAAATACATAAGTTATAAAAATTATAATACAACTTCAATGTATAGAATAAAATATTGAAAAAATAAAGCTCCTTTTGAGGAGCTTCATTTATTTGCCTTTCAGCAGAAGTTTTTTGATTGAGTCTATGCTCTGTTTATCTGAATCTTGGTAATGCGAGGCGAGTTTGTTTCTAATCCTAAATATATGTTCTTAGGTAAAATATGAACTAGTGTTTTGAAATCCGCTTCATCACAACCCTCCAAAACCTTAACTGTCATTTTAAATCGCCATCTTCGCCAAGCCCGAAATGTTATCTGCAAGCGTAACGTACGACCGTGCCACTATCTGACCGACACCTAAACAACCAATATTTTGACAGCCAAACAAACTTTGCTACAAAGACAGAAAATATAAAATTGTTGAAAACTTATTTTGTATTGTTAGTTATCCTAACTATATTTGCATAGGCAATATTACCGCAACAATTTAATTCATAATCAAATGAGTAAATCAATTTTCTATCACGCTGGTTGTCCTGTATGTTTAAGTGCAGAACACGACATTATTAACCTTCTAGGTGCTTCAAATGTAGAAGTAGTTCACTTCGGCACAGACAAATCAAGAATTGCTGAAGCTGAAAACGCAGGCGTAAAATCTGTTCCTGCTTTGCTAACCCCAAACGGAAATGTATTGCACATCAATTTTGGTGCTTCAATCGCAGACGTAAAAGGTTAAAAAATTGCTCCACATTGTTAGGACAACTACCTTTGTGGAGCATTTAAATTGTTCAAAAATAAAATATTTATTAATTATTTGCTGCGTGTTGTGTTTTCAATTTGTAAATGCACAGAACGACATCAAACCAAAAACAAATAAGAAAATGCAAGTAGCAGTTTGGGACACCTATGTAACAAAAAAAGACG